>ENA-ORXM01000281-ORXM01000281.1-marine-metagenome-genome-assembly--contig:-NODE-281-length-99546-cov-5.577848_pt1 | contig 99546 bp, 76 predicted proteins | sample MGYA00237867_ERZ511480 | MGnify/ENA primary metagenome ERZ511480 (study PRJEB26309, sample SAMN06266103) | marine metagenome | isolation source: Algal blade | place: United Kingdom:Sidmouth, United...
CCATGCAAAGCTAATAAATGTACTATGAGCTATACAACCCCCCTGTGTACTACAAACCAGTTTCAGAAATTTTGGCGCCAATGAAAACAGGGACTTAAAAAACATCTCCATTCAAAAGGCCTCAAAATAACAGCAATTTAGTGCCAACTTTAACATTTAAAGACAACTCTTTTAGGTCGTTTGCGCAATGTGGGTTAAAATTACCATGGTTAAAGTAATTGACAAAACGTATCAACGTCTTGATTGCAAATTTCAAACAACATAAATACGGCTACAAAAATAACTCATCCAAAAACGCACAGAGCAATTTTGGTAACGACAAGAGCTTAAACATTTTAAGAAATTTTTGCAATCTGGTCAAACAATCTCGAGATAATTGTCTTTAAAAGGATACTAGTATTCATTAATATAATTGTTTAAACAAACGATAAGTTAATTACAAAAATTATATCATCAATTATAATTTTAAAATTTATATTCATAAACACAAATCAAAAACGCCTCATACATGGACACTACAACAAAAAGTTTCACACCTAATATACTCAGTTTTCTTCCTCTTTTCTATGTTGGCTGGTCAGATTCTGTTTTGAGTCCTGCGGAGATGAAATTCATACATAGAAAGATTGACAGCTATGATTTCTTATCCGACTCTGAAAAGGACTACTTGATCAGATGGTCAGACCCATTAAATCCGCCAGCTGAAAAGGAATTTAAACTTTGGGGGAATGCTTTGCGCGAAGCAGCTTTAAATTTTACTCCAGAAAAGAAAAAGTCATTGGTTGGTTTAGGATTAGAGATTGCTAAAGAAAGTGCAACATTGAAAAATGGTGTTATTCAAGATGCTCCAGATATGGAGAAGGTGTTGACAGATTTTAAAGAAATCTTGGGTTTAAACAGCGAAAATGAAAAATTACTCATAGGAAAACTTTTTCCTAAAGTGGATAAAGACTTCAAGGATAATAAACCTAGCTTTGATCCAATAATTTTGAAAAAAATATTAGATGGTAATTGTGAACCCATTCGAGACCATGTCAGACAAATTTTAAGAGATCCGATATTCGCCCAAAGCGCCGAGCAGGACAAAGAAAAATATCGTGAAATTATATTAAATCAAGTTAAAGAATTAGCAAAACTAGGGATGAGCGCTTATTCCTTTCCAGTAGAGTATGGGGGTCTAGATAAAGCGGAAGATTATATTGCCGTCTATGATATGTTAGGATATGGCGATCTCAGTTTGGCAATAAAATTTGGTGTTCAATTTGGACTTTTTGGAGGGTCTGTTTTACAATTAGGAACAAAAAAGCACCACGAAAAGTATATTAATAAATTGATGAATGCAGAGTTGTTAGGTTGCTTTGCTATGACCGAAACAGGACATGGAAGTAATGTTAAAAATATCGAAACTACAGCCACCTACAACCACAATAAAAAAGAACTAACAATACATTCACCAAACTTTAGCGCTGGCAAGGAATACATAGGCAACGCCATGCACTCGTCCATAGCAGCCGTTTTCTGTCAACTTATTATTGATGACGAGAATCATGGTGTTCATGCTGTTCTTGTTAAATTAAGAGATGCAAAGGGCGCACTTATGCCAGGCGTTAAAATTGAAGACTGCGGATATAAAATGGGTCTGAACGGAGTAGATAATGGCAGAATTTGGTTTGACAATGTTATAGTACCTGTAGAAAATCTTCTCGATAAATTTGGAGGAATAACAGAAAAAGGAAAATACAAAAGCCCAATCTCGAATCCATCAAAAAGGTTTTTCGTCACATTAGGTGCATTGGTAGTGGGTCGGATTAGTGTAGGACTATTAGGCACAAACGCCTCTAAGGTGGCCTTAACCATTGCAATAAAATATGCATTTAGAAGAAGACAATTTGCTACAAAATCAGGCTTACAAGAATCCTTAATCATCGACTACCCGACGCATCAAAAACGTCTTTTTCCACAACTGGCCAAAACATATGGTTACTTTTTTGCATTAAGTGATTTAGCCTTAAAGTATGCACATGCATCAGAGCATGAAGTAAGAGAAGTAGAAACTTTAGCTGCTGGACTTAAAGCCAAGGCGACTTGGCATGCGACAAACACTATCCAAATTTGTAGAGAGGCTTGTGGTGGAAAAGGTTATATTTTTGAAAATAGATTTACAAGGCTCAAAGGCGACACAGACATCTTCACAACTTTCGAAGGAGACAACACTGTGCTGATGCAATTAGTAGCTAAAGGTCTGATGACTGAATTTAAACAATCCTTTCACAACGATGGCTATCGAGCTGTAATGAGATTTCTATTTACAAAAGCCAAGCATGATGTTTATGAGCTAAATCCGATTTTTGGTAGAAATACGAATGCGAGTCATTTACTTGATCCTGATTTTCATTTTCATGCATTCAATTATCGACAAAGAAAAACACTTATTACCTTAAGTGAAAGAATGCAAAAGTATATCAAAAGAGGTACTGGTGCGGATCAAGCTTTTTTACGTGTCCAAAATCATATGATCGATTTGGCAGATGCTTATATTGATCGTGTTGTACTTGAATCGTTTTATAAAAGATACGATGATTGCATTGACCCTGCAACTAAAAAAGTATTAGGCTCATTGGTGCAACTTTATGCTTTAGAAACAATCAACCAAAACAAAGGCTGGTATTTAGAATCAGATTATATGGAAGGTTCAAAAACCAAAGCGATCAGAAGGTTGATTTCTAAACTATACTCAGAGATCAAGCCAGAAGCCATTGGACTAGTTGATGCATTTGCAATACCAGATGAATTAATAATGGCACCTATTGCTTTTAAGGAATTTTCATAATAAAATAGGTTTTAAAATTTGCTAAAATTTTAACTAGCTTCATTGTTAGATTAAAAGCAATCAAATATTAAGCAAATGACAATTCAAAATATTGTTATGCTCCTAACTGGGATGACCTCTGCTCTCATGGCAGGTTTGTTTTTCTTTTGGAGCATTACCATAATGCCGGGCATGCAAAAACTAAATGACTTACATTATGTAGAAGCCATGCAAAATTTTAATCGAGAGATATTACATCCTGCTTTCTATATAATATTTATAGGATCTGTTATACTACTGCCTGTTGCCACCTACTTGGAATGGAGGCACGGAGTAAGCGAAAAATTTTGGTTATTATTGAGTGCCACGCTCATATATTTAGGAGGGGTTATTTTAGTTACTGCTTTAGGCAATGTGCCTTTGAATAATGAGCTAGAAATTTTCAATATTAAAAAATCAGCGCCCGAGGCCTTTAAAGCCGTCCGAGAAAATTTTGAATCCGCATGGAATAGACTCAATTGGATCCGGACATTTAGTTCTTTTGCAAGTTTAATACTGGTGTTAATCGCGATTGTGAAAAAATAATAAATAAGAAACCGATAGTATTTATTAAGACTTAAGAAAAGCAATTGATTTGATAGTGATACAAAAGAACCATTAGATGAGATTGATGCGCAACATTGTCCGTCAGTAAATTATTCATTCACCTCGACAATCATTTCTATCTCGACACAAATATTTCGGGGCAACGACCCCATGCCTACAGCCGCACGCGCATGCTTACCTTTCTCTCCAAAAACTTCAACCATTAAATCCGAAAAGCCGTTGATCACTTCTGGATGATTAGTAAAGTCCGAAGCAGCATTGACCATTCCTGTTACCTTAAGAATACGGTTTACTTTATTAAGATCTCCGAGATGAGATTTTAAAACAGCCAATTGATTTATACCTACCAACCTAGCTGCCGCATAACCTTCTTCTTCTGTCAAATCCGCTCCTAACTTACCTGTAATATACGTTCCATCAGACTTTCGTGGCCCTTTACCTGCCAAAAATAAAATCCTATCAGATTGTGTCACATTTACATAGTTGGCTACTGGCGCCCCCACTTCTGGTAAAACAATTTTCATTGAATTCAATTTAGAATCAAAATCAATTTTGGATTCAGATACTTTTTCTTGACTGGCTTGGCAGCCTAAAAGTATTGCTAACGCCAAAAACAATAAATATTTCATATTAACTATATTTTATATCTACAACTCAATTTAATTCGGTGCCTAGTGACAAATATTGGCATTAAAGTACTAACTTATGTGGATATCTAGCTTTACGAATATTGTGTGGACATAATTTTTAACAAGCTTTTAAAATAATGTGCTTATTTTTTAGTTAGATATATATACAACTATATAGCATCTATCAACATCTTATAAGTAATTCATTTTAACAGCCGGCTATTCTAAAGCTTATTTGGGTTTTTATTTGCTGCATAACAGGCAATATTTTTTAATCATTTAAACTCATACTTATGAGAGCAAAGAGCTTATTCATAATGGTGCTACCATTGTTTTTCTCAATGATGGTTGTGGCACAATCTAATGATTCAAAGTTTATCTATTTCAATTCTGATGAATACACTTTGGACTCTACCGACAAAACAGCCATTGATAATATGGTTACTGAAATACAAAATCATTCTGACTTCAATATGACAATCATTGGTCACACCGACCAAGATGGTTCAGATGAATACAATAATGACCTGGCTCAAAAAAGAGCCAATGAAGTTTATCAATACTTAGCAGAACTTGGTTTAGAAGAAAATCAAGTTGCACTAGACTGGAAAGGTGAAAGTACTTTAATGGACAAAGGAAACTCTTCCTCAGCCAAGCAAAAGAATAGACGCGTAGAAATTAATTATGACTACTACGTCTTTGAGGAAACTGAGGAAATCATTGAAGCAGCGCATGATGTTGATATACAAAAATACGTGACTTCCGCTACAGAAGAGAAAACACTAGATTTGGATAATGGCAGCACATTAAATATTCCTTCAGACTGTTTTGAATTTGCGGATGGTTCTGGCGTCCCACAAGGAGATATTATTTATGAAATTAAAGAAACTTTCAGTTTTGCAGATTTTATCTCCGAAGACTTATTTACAAGCAGTAAAGGAGATATCTTAGAAACAGGAGGGATGCTTTATATTAATGCCACTTCAAACGGAAAAGCTTTAACGATCAAAGAAGGTAAAGTAATCGAAGTTATTTATCCGCTTCAAAAGACCAAAGAAGGCATGGAATTATTTTATGCCTCAGAAACAGAAGATGGGATTGATTGGACACCTACTGGAGAGGCTTTCGAGACATCTAGAACCAAACAGTTTACACGAGATGTCGATATTGATTTTACACCATTGCTCAATTATGAAATAGATGTTGTGGAAAGGCCAAGTATGCAATTTCCACCTTTTCCTATAAAACCGAAGATGATGGATAAACCCTACCCACCGTCCGAACAGGTTTACGAATACCAAGAAAAGAAGTACGACAAATTATATAATCAATATTTAGAAAATCTTGAGGCTTACTCAAATAGAAAACCAATTTACGATGCCCAAATTGATGAGTGGGAGAAAAAAGTAGACAGTAGACTCGGGGAAGTGTATGCTTACAAAACTGCATTTAGAACATACCATGCTTACGCAAAAACCAAAGGTGCCATCAAATCTGTTCAAAGAATGATTGGTAAAAAAAGCAACTTAGAGATCATTAGTGCATTTGAAGCAATTTTAAGCAATCCTCTTGAATTAACAATTGATGACAAGAAAATCTTTAAAGCTGCTTTTGGTAATCAAACACGTGACATTCTGAGAAGTAGAAAAATATATCCTACTGTCTCTGATTATAGACATTACAAAAACGATTTGGCACATCACTTAAGGGCGGCTGTGAGACAAGTTAAATTGGCCAGTATTGAAAAAGCCTATGAAATCAATGGTATTGTCAACCAAAAAGATTTTGGTAGTTATGTGGGTACTATAAAAACTCTAGGCTGGATAAATTGCGACCGGTTCAGAGAGTTTCCTGAATACATGATGACCAGTATTGAAATTGACGACCAGGAGATTGATACCAGATACTATTTAATTTTTAAAGATATTAAAAGTATGCTGCGTCCCACTTATATTAAAGAATCACAAAGCTTTGCCTTTAATCGTGTTCCTAAAAAAGAAAACGTAAAAATCGTTGCTGTAAAATTGATCAATAATAAACCACACATAGCCATGAAAGACCATGTGATTAGTGATGACAATAATCTAAAAATGAATTTTGTAGCCACTACATTAAATGAAATAAAACGCCAGCTTAATTCACTGGATAGTTACTCTAGTGATTGATTTGGTCTAAATAATATTAGAATGGCGCTTCTTATTTTTAAGGGCGCCATTTATTGTTTAGCCCTACTATTAAATTCGTAATTCTCCTTTAGTTGATTACTGTCAGAGACCCTGAAAATTGCTTTTTTGTATCATCAGAAAAAACTACCTCGATTTTATATATGTATACACCCAATTGAGAATTACCAGAAACTAAATTCCCATCCCACTGTGTCTCATTTGAGCCAGTATTATCCGAATAAATAAGATTTCCCCATCGGTTATATATTTCAAATTGCGTGACAGATTCAATATCATTTCCATATGCTTTAAAAATACTGTTTTCGTTAGAAGCAGATAAGCTTATAATGTTGGGGACATAAACATCGCCTTCAATATTTAAATCAATTTGAAAAAACTCTTCATATACGCAGCCATTCTCATCTGTAATTACCAATCTAAATTTACTCACTTGCTCTATAGAAAAATCTATGAAACGGCTGCAATCTTCACATAAAACCATTCCATCTTGATAAACAGCAATTGATTGTAGTGTATTCTCATCGACATTGATGGATATGACTTGGGATTCATTTAGACTTACAAAAGCTGGATACTCCAAAGAATAGTCAAGTGCTGTCATACTTTTAATGCTAAAATCAATTTGAGTAGAACTGCCATTTACATTTGTCAACTGCGCATAATAATCACCAACTGAAAAGTTTGAAAATTCAATTTCCTCAAAGGAATTTAAAATGACTTCAGAACGTAAAAAAGAACCATCAACTGTAAACAGATCAATCTCTACCGGTAATAAATCATTGAGAATTTTAATTCTTATGGCCCCATCTAAAGCATTGTCACAACTGGCCCTCAAAACAGAATGTGTAAAGTCTATATCACATTCGAAAGAATGTTCTTGTTGAATATTAATACTCAATAAAACGTCACAGCCATTTTCATCTTGATAAACCGAATCAATCACTCCTACTTGGTCTTCAAAACAGGTTAATGAATCTATATTCAAAATCAACTGGTCGAATTGAATCACTTGTTGACTGGCTTCAAACGTACATCCTAGATTGTTTGTCACAATAACCGTATACAATCCAGGTTCATTCACAGAAATAAATTCTGTCGTTTCAGAATTACTCCATTCTATGCTTTCATATTCTCCACTAACAGAGAGAATAGCTTCTGATCCTTCACAAAATTCAAAGTCACCTGCGATTTCAAAATCAACAGCATTAAGTTCTTCAATTTCAATTGAGGACTCAAAAGCACAACCATTAGCATCAGTGGCCGTTACGGCATACAAGCCAGTACCTTGAGCAATAAATGTTGCACTTGTTTCTCCATTACTCCATTCATATGTCTCAAAGTTATCTGCAACCTGAACAATCATGGGTTCATCTGGACAATATATTGTTGGACTTAAAAATTCTATATTTTTAGTTGGGAAAAATTTGACATCAACTACAAATAAAGAGTCACACTCTTGATCAGAAGCAGATTCTATTAATTCACTACCACTAGGATTAGAGGTATTGTATTCGGTGCCATTTACAGTTATAAAGTCGTCAAAACATATCCGAGGATTGATCAATGTTTCTACAGCACCTTCCAAAATATAACTTAGTGTATAGTTAAATGACATACAAGATCCTGATTCTATTAAACCACTATCTGCGATCAAGTCAAATGTATAATTATCGTTTCCATGATTGGAATCTGTTAGAAAAAAATAAGGTGCGCAAGAAAAAATATTATTGCGATTAAATATTCTTACCTCAGTTTCATATGTGAGCTGATTAATTGGAAATGTGCCTAGCTCGAAAATAAGATCATTGTTTCCGCAAGAATTAGGATGTACATTAAGGTCGATAACAAAGTTATTTTGTGGGCCCATAACTTCTGAAAGATTTTCAAATTCACTTTCATATAGAAAATTATCTTGCAGGTCCGAAACCTCTAAGACAGCATCGATGCCAGATGACTCATCATAATCACAACCTGATACAAAATTGATGCTTGTAATGGTTATAAATACTGTTCGTTCACATTGACTATTGCCTATTTGTGCAGACACAAAAAGAAGGCTAAAAAGGAAAATTCTTAACAAAATAGAATGAATTTTTAAGATCTTAAAAATATAATATTTAGACGTCAAATAATGAGATAGGACACTTAAAAAGCTTCAGCTATTTGTTGCAACATGTATATATGTTGATCCTTGATTTCTTTTCCATTGGTTTTAAAACGGTAATCTGCTGATAATTTAGCAATAATTAATTGCTTTTCTTTATTAACGTATACAAATTGATCATAGATGCCTACAGCAAAAAAATCATTTTTTGGAAACTGAGGCAGCCACCACTGGTAAGCATACCCATACGGATTATTTGACAACGTGACTTGATCAGGCATGAGATGGGGGGCATCTGGTGTAGTAGCATCTGCCACCCATTTTGATGAAACTATTCTATTTTCTTTTAACGCACCTTCATGCAAAAACAGTAATCCTAATTTTGAAAAGTCTCTTAACGTAGCGTTCAAACCTCCTAGAACCATTTCAAACCCTTCATTGTCTATAATCCACGAACCGCCATATTCCATACCTACAGGTTCCCAAATGTATTCCTGCGTTAAAGCTGTTATACTTTTACCAGAGACTTGGCTTAGCACAAACCCTAAAACCTGCGTATCGATACTCACATACTTGTTGTAGGTTCCTGGAATTCTCTCAGAATTCAATGATTTAGAAAATTCCAAAAAAGAAGAACCTAATGCAAAAGCTCTTCCAAAGCGATTAATGTCAGAATTAAAATCTCCATAGTCTTCTGTAAATTTTACGCCGGAACTCATATTCAACAATTGCTTGATTGAGACTCCTTCGTATCCTGAACCTACAAATTCTGGACAATAAAACTCAACTTTATGTTTTAGATCAATAAATCCTCTATCTACCATCACACCAATCAATGTAGAAATCAGAGACTTTGACATGGACCAAGAAACGTGCGTTTCATCAGCTTCAAGGCCCAACCAATAATTTTCATATTTAATTGTGTCATTGTGGATTATCATAAACCCTTCAGTATTGGTGTTTTTTAAAAAGTCTTGTAGGTTTAAATAATTAAACTCCATTTTATAAACAAAGGAATCAGGTAAGGCAATGTTATCTACTTTAGCTAAACGAAGTGGAGAAGAAGACTTTATAAGTTCACTTACAGGAAAGTATTTTTCTGTATTCTGAAAATTTTCTACGATAACATCTTCATCAAAAAAATGAATTACCCGATGCAGTCTTTGTAAAGCCTTTATATTGATCACGAAGACAGTCAATGTCAATATAAAAAGCAATAATAATATTTTTGAAAATTTCATTTTCATATAAAAAACATTCTTAGATTACAGTTTTCTCTCGTCTCAATTGTTTAAAATCTTCTATCTGGGGAATGTTATATTCTTAAAACAATATCCAAGTAATCGCATATGACTGGGCTTAATGTTTTGTTTCTGTGCGTTTAGCTGTACTTGTTTTAATCAATGAAATTATAGCAAAAACATCTTTAGATCTTATAAAATAAAACTGGATGCATATCATTTATATGACCATTAATTCCACCTAAATGAATACCCTTTTAAATTTCATTCAATTTAAGGATACTAAATTCAAAATTGTGCTTTATTTAAGAAAATCCCTCAATCAAGCAAATGTTAAATTGATTTATTAACTTTATAGTACCCCAAACAATTTTAAATGCTCAGATCAACAAGAATACTTTTTACACTTCTTATCCTATTATTTTCAATTATATGTAATAGCCAAGGGAACAGTATCTCTTCTAATAATGCCGCGCAAGATATTGAAACATTTAAAAAAGCCAAAAGCTTTTTAGATGCGGGTAATTTTAAAGAAGCAGAACCTCTTCTTAAGGAGGTGTTGGCAGAACTTGAGACACAAAATCTCAAAAAGGATTATACTGAACTTTTAGGGCTTTATGCCAAAAGCATTATGCATCAATGGCGCTCTGATGAAGCTTTGGAAATTTATGAAGAGATGAAAGCTAAAGCTCAAAGCAATGGCTTTAACCAATTACATGCAGATGCCATTATGGCTTTGACTGTTATGTATTCTTTTAAACAAAGAACAAGTGAAATTGAACCTTTAATTAAAGAGGGTATGTCACTCAAAGATTTGCCTCTCGATGACTATTCTAATTTCTATATGGAGTATGCAAGAGTCTTAGCTGATAAAAACCAAAAAGACAGTGCACTCTACTATATTAAAAAAGCCTATGACATTGATTATGAATTAAAAGATTCCGTTAGCATGGTCCGCACTTGTCATAACATGGGCCTAATCTATAATCAATTCGAAGAGTTTGACAAGAGTCTCAATAGTTTCTTAGAAGGTAAAACTTTTTTACTATCAAAGGATAAAAGAAAGCATTTGACATTTGACGATGACATTTCAAACATGATGATGAAAGCCAATAATTTATCAAAAGCAAAATATTATGGGGAGCAAGCCGTCAAATCTTCACGCGAATTAAATCTCGAATCCCAACTCGCAAAGACTCTTAATAACTTAGGCTTTATCGCCGAACTAGAAGGTGATTATGATAAAGCCATCAATTTGTATCTAGAATCTGATAGTATTAATAAAAAACCAGACAACAAGCTTACTACTGTCCTGAATGCTATTGGTAAATATAGCTGCAAACTGAAAAAAGGATACGCATTAAATCAAAATGAAATTAATGAGTTGACTGCTTATAAAAAAGAAGACTACAGACAAGTCACCAAAAATCAGATAGAATTGGTCCTGTTGGATCATTTCAGTAAAAAGAATATAACTTATCAAGATTTTTATGAACGTTACAAACCCCTTCAAAAAGATTTTGAAAAGCAGAAGAAGAAATTTCTCCAAAAAAGTTTATACAAAATAGAATATAATTTCCTAACAAATATTGGCGAATATAAAAAAGCAAATACCGCACTTTTAAATTACTATGATTTTAAAAATGACCTTGAGGAACAGAAACAAAAATTTGCAATGTTAGATTTAGAGGCAAAATATGAAAAATCATTGAATGTTCAACAGATTGAAGATCTTGGCCAAAAAACACAAACGCAATCCTTTAGAATTAAACAGCAAAAAAACGCATTAATAATCGGAGGTGTTGGCTTAGGAATCATCACCTTACTCTCCTTCTTTATTTTCCGTTTATATCGTAGGGTTTCTTCCCAAAACACAGTTATAAAAGATGCACTCAAAGACAAAGATTTCTTGTTAAGGGAAATACACCATCGAGTCAAAAACAATCTACAAGTCATCTCAAGTTTGCTTTCACTTCAATCAAGACAAATTGAAGATACCAATGTTCAAATGGCCATTAAAGAAGGAAGAAGTCGAGTGAGATCCATGGCATTGATACATCAAAATTTATATCAAAATGAAAATCTTGCTGGCGTAAATGTAGCCATGTATCTAAAAAAGCTAACGAATGAGTTATTCCAAACTTACAATATTGATTCTGATAGAATAAAACTCAGTATGGATATTCCAGAAATCGAATTAGATGTTGACACAATGGTACCCTTTGGCTTAATCATCAATGAACTTGTAAGCAACTGCTTAAAGCATGCCTTTCCTGATAATAAAGCAGGCAAAATTAATGTCACTCTAAAAGACATGAATGATAAATTATATTTAACAGTAAAAGATAATGGAATAGGCATAAATCCTGATGTACTTAATTCTTCAAAGTCTTTTGGCAACAAACTATTAAAGGCATTTACCAATAAACTAAACGGGACAATGGAAATCGTAAATGATAGTGGAACAGAGGTAAATTTGGTCATTAACAACTATAAGAAAGCTGCTTAATCTGTGTAACAATGGATAATTCACCCTAAAGGGTGAATTATAAATACGGTATATATTGCAATTTTATTCATAATAGAAAATTAGATTGCAAATCAAAAATCCCATATTAGTTTTGTCACTGTTTTTAAGCACAAGCATATACTCTTTAGCCAATGTCACAAGCCTTGACAGCTTAAAATTAGTTATCAACTCAGACACCAATAAAGCGACAAAAATTGCCACCTTTAATCTATTAATTGCAGAAATTCCTTGGGAGTCACCAGATTCTACCCTTTTCTACTGTAGTAAATTCTTAGACATTCCTAACATTGAGCAAGACAAAAAATCTCTTGCAAATATCGAATATTATAAAGGTAGAGCAAACAGATCGAAAGGCAATTACACTAAAGCATTAGAACATTTTGGCGAAAGCCATGATCTATATACTGTATTAGAAGATGAGAAAAACATAGCGAAAGCCGCTTATCAAATTGGGATTATAAATTTATTTATTGGTAAGATGGAAAAGAGTTTAGAGCATCTTACAAAGTCATATAATCTCTATGAAAAGGTTGGAGATAAAAATGACATAGCAGATCTACACAATGGACTCGCCAGCTACTATTCGGCAATCGGTCAAAACAAAAAAGCTATTGATAAATACAAAAAAGCATTGGACATATACATTGAAGTTCATGATAGTTTAGGGATGGCCAACGCACATGCCAATTTAGGTTTTAGTTATATTGACGAAGGTAATTATGCCAAAGCAGAGTATCATATTCTTAAACAGGGTCACATAGATACACTTTTAAAAACAGAATGGGGCTTAGGATTTCATAATGATTATATGGGATATCTCAGACAAAAAGAAGGAAAATTAGATGAGGCTTTGCTATGGTATCAAAAGTCTTTAAATATCAGAAAAAAACAACATAGTCACTATAATTTATGCGAATCAAATCTAAGTATTGGTTCTCTCTATACCGAATTAAAAGAGTACGAAAAGGCTATACCTTATTTACAAGATATCTTTGAATACAAAGAAGTGCACCAGTCTTTGTCACAAGAAGAAAGAGCGCACCACAACCTTTCAGAATGTTATGAAAAATTAAACCAATATGCGCTTGCTTTAGACCATTATAAAAAATATAAAGAAACTACAGATTCTATTTATCAAGAGGATAAAATCGAATCTATAACTACCATGGAAACAGCCATCAACAAAGCTGAGCTTGATAAAGAAATTGCAATTCTAAATAGTGAAAAAATAGTTAACGCTAACAACCTTAAGCAACAAAAGACAATAGCCATGATTGGAATAGCTTCTGCCATAACTTTTCTACTTTTTGGATTATGGATCTACAGCCTTTATAAGCAAGTTCAAACCAAGAATTTGATTATTGAAAAAGCTCTAAGAGAAAAAGATATTTTATTAAGAGAGATACATCACAGAGTTAAAAACAATCTTCAAATAATTTCGAGTGTCTTATCATTACAGTCTAGGCAAATTACAGATACTCATATCCAACAAGCGATTAATGAAGGTAGAAATCGTGTCCGGTCTATGGCCTTAATCCATCAAAATTTATATCAAAAAGAAAACTTAACGGGAGTCAGTGTAATGAACTATCTTAAAAAACTGGTGTCAGAATTATTTCATACATACAATATTAGCAGCGACGAGATTGATCTAAAATTAGATATTGCCCCATTAGAATTAGACGTAGATATAATGATACCGCTTGGCTTAATCATTAATGAACTTGTAAGCAACAGCTTAAAACATGCATTTGTAGGTTTAAAAAACGGAGTCATAAATATTTCCTTAAAAGAAGATAATCAAGTCTTAATATTAATTGTAGAAGACAACGGTGTAGGTGTCTCCAAAGAAGAAATGGCAGAATCTAATTCTTTTGGAAACAGGCTCATCAAAGCCTTTAGTCAGAAATTAAAAGCAAATTATACTATCATTAATGAAAATGGCACTAAAGTAAGAATGACTATTAAGAACTATCTCAAAGCCGCTTAAATAAGGCTATTTTTTTTAGATGATATTATTTCTTACATTGCTTCGTAACATGTTTAAAAAGGATCAGAAATATAATATTCATCGTAACTATGCTTTAAGATATTCATTTCTTATAATTCTTCTTTTCAATACTACAATATTCCTCGCTTCAGATTTATCCCCTATTGATTCTTTAAGAAACTTACTCGTCCTTGATTCTATATCTGTTGAAGATAAAGTTGATATCCGTACAAAATTGATTCTGAAGCTAAGATATCGTACGGAAGAATCCTTAAATCTTTTAAACCTAAATGATTCAATTTGTGCAGCAGAAGGCTTAACATATAAACAAGGAAAAAATGCCTTTAGAAAAACCATTTATTATAATAGAAAAAGGCAATACGATTCTATTTACCTAAATAGCATCAAACGCTTAGAAGACATCAGCAAGAGCTTAGAAGACCCTGAAGACCTCATCGTATTTACTAATAGGGCTTATGCCAACTACTATTTCGGACTATTGGATCACGCAAAGTCAGAATCCTACTTAAAATTGGCTATTGAAGAAGCACACAGAAAAGGTTTAGATAAAAATCTGGCTAGTTTGTACAATGAGATTGCATTACGCCAAAAGTTACAATCTAAATTTTTTGTTTCAATAGAGAACTATCTTAAAGCATTAGAATACGACAACGTAAAGAAGTCATATACATTTTCAAATTTAGGAAGATTATATGCAGAACTTGAAGACTACGAAAAGCAAATTGAATTTTCAGAAAAAGGCCGCTTGGCCGCCCTAGAAGAGAATATAGAAAAGGTGCATATCACTTGTCGCTTAGATATTGGCCGCGCATATTACAAACTTGGTCGCATTGATGAATCTGAAAAATATCTTTTGGAAACTATGCCATTTATAGAAAATTCAAATTCTAAAGCGAAAGGCATATTACTCATAGAATATTTACTCCGTATCGCCAACGAAAGAGAAGATTGGGACAAAACACTTTCCTTAATAAAGGATACTGAAAAGTATAAAAGAGAATGGACCTTTGCATTTGTATGTACTGAAATTGGTAAAGCCTATTTTAACAAAGGGGAGTTAGAGGAAGCTGCCAAATGGTGTGAGGAAGGAAAGCAAATTGGCATAGCATGTAACAGATCATCATACATCAAAGCACCATGCGAATGCCTTGCTGAAGTTTATAAGAAAAAAGGAAATTATAAACTAGCATTAGAAAACCTTGAAATGGCTAAAATTCATGAGTCTTCATTAAATGATAAAAGAAAATTCATAAATATAACTCGCGCACTAAACCAAAAAGATCTTAAGCAACAAGCTGAGATGATACGACTTGAGCAAGAAAAAAAGAATAAAGAAAACGAAATGCAGGTTTTTAGGATGTCACTCCTTACCACATTTATCTTACTTTTTTCTGCTTTTGGTATATTTCTTTACTACCAATTAAAAAAGAGAAATAATAAAATTGCCAAACAAAATAACATCATAAAAAAAGCATTAGCAGATAAAGACATATTGCTGAAAGAGATTCATCATAGAGTTAAGAATAACTTGCAAATAGTTTCAAGTCTTTTATCAATGCAAATGAGACACGTTAAAGACAATGACGCCAAAAGAATTATTGCAGAAGGTAGAAATAGAGTGCAGTCCATGGCACTGATACATCAAAACCTGTATCAAAATGAAACTATTAGCCAATTCTCTGTAACTAATTATCTAGAAAAACTCTCCGAAGAATTATTTACAACCTACAATATTTCGCAGCAAAACATAGAATTGGATTTGCAAATTGATCCGATCGATTTGGACTTGGACACAATGATTCCAATAGGCTTGATACTGAATGAACTTATAAGCAATTGCTTAAAGCATGCATTCATAGAGGGGAACAAAGGAAAAATAACAATTATCATTGTAGAGAAAAACAATCAACTTATTATAATAGTAAAAGACAATGGAAAGGGAATCATAAATAAAAATCTGCAAGACACAGATTCTTTTGGAAACAAATTAATCTTAGCTTTTACCCAAAAGCTCAAAGCAGAATATAAAATTGAAAACGAGGAAGGGACCAAAGTAACAGTGACAATTAATAACTACCAAAAAACAACATAACATGACTGACGTAAGAGTTTTAATCGTAGAAGACGAACCACTCATTGCAGAGGATATTTCAGACTTCTTAGGAGAAATTGATTTTATCTGTGCTGGCATCGCTTATGACAGTGAAACAGCATTAGACATGATGGTTAATCGACATCCAGATATCGCTTTGTTAGACATCAATATTGAAGGATCTATGGATGGTATTCAAGTTGCCGAAGTTATAAATAAAAAATACAACATCCCTTTTGTTTATCTCACCTCTCACAGCGATAAAGCCACATTAGATAAAGCCAAACAGACTCTACCTTATGGCTACATTGTCAAACCCTTTAATGAAAAAGATTTATTGTCGACTTTAGAAATGGCATTGTTTAGGCATGCTAATGAAAACAAAAGTAATATTCCTGACATAGACACCATTAATCAAGCTTTAAATAATTCATTGACTGATAAAGAATACACATGCCTGGCACATCTTTTTGTGGGATTGACAAATAAACAAATGGCAGAAAAACAATTTGTCTCAGTTAATACAATCAAAACACATCTGAAGAATTTATTTACAAAATTGGAGGTCCCCAATAGAACTTCTGCTGTTCAAAAAATAATATCACAATTTTAAAATGAAATAACAACAGCTACGAAAACAGCTTTATTTAAAATAGATTGTCTCAAAAGGCAATCTATTTTTTTTTAGAATTCACCCCTATGGGTGAAAAAAGAAAGTCTAATCTGCCCCATTTTTGAATTGTAATTGCCAAGATTATGAAAAAGAAAAATAATGGTTTAAAGGTGATTAATAATCCTTTAAATGATGATAAAATAAAATCGCTAGAATACGATTTGAAGAATATCATTGTAAAAATTGAGAAAAATCTAAATGTAAATCCAGAAGATAATGAAAACAAAAAAACTACTAACAAATAGAGAAAGAGAGATTTTAAATTTAATTTCTTTGGGTATTTCTTCAAATGAAATGGCTAATCAGTTAGGCATTTCTATCGAAACAATAAAAACCCATAGAAAAAACTTAATCTTAAAAGCGGGTGCAAGAAATGTAGCTAACCTGATAAGAATAGCCTTCGAAAAAAATCTTTTACAAAATAACAATTCATATAAAAGTCAAACTTTTGCTACTAGTTTTCAAAAAGAAAACGCTCTTGCAATTGTAGCTTAATTTTTTTTAACCTATCTCAAAGATCAACAAAAAATCATATCAGAAATAGAATCAGAAAACACAAATTTGAAAGCTGACACCGAAATGATGAAATCACAAATCGAATCAATTCTTCTAAGACTTGAGCAATTAGAAAAATAAAAACAATACTCATCGAAAACAAGCTGAAGCCAGTTTATTAATAAGCTCGCTTTTTTTACAACATGTTACAATTTCACCCAAAAGGGTGAGAAATAAAAACGCCATAAAGCTTATATTTGCATCAAGTTAGAATTAATAGATTAACCTCAATTACAAAATTGTAAACCAGCTTGTAAAGAGCTGGTTTTTTTAAAATGATAAATAACACCTTTTAAGTAAGGTTAAAAACGTAAATCTATCATTTTAGAATTTCCTAAATGCTGTATAGCCTTTCAAAAAACAACTGATCAATTCTCAAGCCAACAATATTGTTGGTTTTTTTACGCTCAAGAAAGATTTGCATTTTCCATAAAAGCATCATTTATGCATTATTAAAAACTTAACAACTTTTAAGTATTTAATCTCTTAGCTTTGCGAGCTAATAATGAATTTGATGAAAAACCTAACGCTTTTCTTGTTGTGCTTTATAAACAGCTATCTCTTTCAAGCGCAAGAAACACTTAAGATAGATTGGCCTGAAGAATATAATTGGCAACTATTATCAAACCATGAAGATGAAAAACTGCAAGTTCTTGAAATTATACCTAAAGTTGAAACTGCCAATAATTGGAGTTTACTGGGTCAAATGATGGTTATTAAAGGCGAATCCAATATCAATATGGAGAAGGCCAAAATGCTAATGTTTAGCCAAACTCAAATTAATGCTCCAAATGCCAAACTAACAGAACTAGAGAAAAAAGAAGATATAGAATTCCCTTGGATTCTCTTTAAAGTTGAATGCCCAAATTTTTTAGAAGACGAAAATCCTGAATCTCAATTATGGTATATAACAAAAAGTGACAATGCGCTTTACGTTAATTTTATTGCTAAGAAGAAAGAATTATTGAGTCCCGCGTTTGTAGACATGTGGTCATCCATATTTAAAAAATCAAAAGTGTTAATTGAATAAAAAAAAAGGATGAATTCAATTTTGAATTCATCCTTTTTTTTAATCAGTTTCTAATTATTTTCCTCAGCATAGGAAAACTAGAGTCATGTATTTTTACATAATAAACTCCAGCAGGATGCGGATAAATATTAATACTTCCCACGTATTTATCATCATATTTTGCCAATCTATTATTTTCTACTTTCTTTCCCTTTTGATCGAAAATTGTAACTGGAATAAATAATTCATTAGAATTTAAACCTGTCAACTCAATTTTGAATATTCCATCAGTAGGATTAGGATAAAAAACAACTGTATCGTTTTCATTATTGACATCTTGAGTAGATACCGCAAACAACATAACCGTCGATTCAAATGTACATTCATTTAGACCAATAACAGTTACCGAATATACGCCTTCAGTTAAATCCGTAAAAATATTATCTTCTTGAAAAGTTACGCCACCATCTAAGCTATAAAGAAAAGGACCTGCTCCATTTGTTACGTTAACAATAATCGTCCCACCGCCTCCAGTTGAGTTAACGGGTGAGATTTCAAAGTCGGCATTTATGTTACACTCAAAAGTAGCACAGAAGTTATTAAGTTCTGAATTACCAAAATTAACTTCAAGAATTGATGCTAAAGCATTTCCTTCTGAATCAGAAATCAAGTAATTACCTTCAATCCCGCTGAACTGCAGACCATCCCCTTCAGAATCAGAAATCAAAAACCTGTAACACAGTTCTGGATTTAAACACAACTCCTCGATATACAATGTCTGTTCATCTGAGTACGGACCACCAGTAGCCAATATTGCTTGGTTCTCATCAAAAACAAACCAAGTCGTCTCTCCAGGATAATCATCCGTTAAAATCTCTAAGTTAATGATTACGTTATTTGGTTGTGCCACTATAGTCCTTTCAGCTTGATTATTGCTTGTTGTAAAATCAACTTCGCCATTAGGTGACAAAATCTCAATTAAAATATTATTGTTTCCCTCCACCAATGAAGTAACTGTATAGATAAACGTTTCTGATTCTCCTCTGGCTAGTAAGCCTGTATAAGTAAATTCTTCAAGCAAGAAACCACTATTTGAAACTCTAATTAATGCTGTACTTAAATCTACTGTTCCCAAATTTGTGATTTGAAATTCTATATCTGACGATTCTGAATTACAAATAGGAGCGTCAGAATCCTCTCCAGTAAACGCAATACTTGCATCAAATGGTGGAAGGTGACTTACAATAAAAGTCATAGAATCATTGCGCAAGTTTTGATCTGACGACAATTTTGTAAATACAGTTATAGTGTAATCTCCTACTTCGGACATATCCACACTTGGCGTGAATGTATACGTATTGCCTTGAACACAAGTTAATTCAACAGAGGAACTTTCTATCACTTCAAATTCATTTTCAAAAATAAATCCCAATTCATAATCATCTACATCAACCAATCCAAAGTTTCTAATATCTACTGAAATGGATTCCATTGAAGTCAATGTGCCATCTTTAGGTGTATCCAGTACAATAGGACCAATGTCAAAAGAATCTGGTTGTAATTTAAATGAAACAATTCTTGTACTCACACCATCTTTAGCATATTCTCCAGTAAACCAAAATGTCTTTTCATCTGATGGATCTAAAGTCATTTGACTATAGTCACCAAATCTTCCACCTGATTGGATGGGTTCTTCCCCTAGCACTGCAATGTATTCTTCGATTGTCATTTCGCCTAAAGGATCATCTGCACGGCGTCCAGTGAACCCTATACTTGCATAGTCATTCTCTCCTGCTATGCTATACGCCAATCCAATATTGCCATGCGCATCCATCGCTATCGATCCCATAAACCTTTGCCTCCCATCATCAGGCGCAAAAGTACCTTCTTGGTAAGAAGACCACTCGCCACCTGGCTCTCTCCTCATTTCGATCCATCTTATTCCAGCCACATCATCACCATCGGTAGCATCAGTCACAAAATTTAAAACTAAACTTTCATGAGTATCAAAGTTTGTATAATGCGGTAAATTCATAATGAGTTCTGGAATGCCATCTAAACCATTACCATTTAATTGAGGAATACATGCAAACCCGAATCCAGAAGCTGAACATGGATTACTATCATAAGGTGCAACAGGGACGGCAATCTCATCGTAAGAAGTATTGTTTTCATCCAACCAATCAATCTCTAAACTATAAATCATTATCTCATCTTCTTCCTGACCATCGTTATTCCAAGTGGCATCATTCAATGCCACAACTATGGGTTTATCTTCTACAGGTGCAAGATCACCAGACCATGTTACTGGTGTGGCCACAACAAACCCTTGCTCAGAACCTGTGGTGCCAGGCAAACCAATTCTCTGAATCTGAACAACATCTGCTCCTGCTAATAGTTCCGCACGATTTATAAAGTAACTGAAAAATGTTGATGACCCACCCTCATTTGTTGTCACGGAAATGGCATTACTCCAAATTCCATATTTTGGATAATCTGGAAACTGAGGCGTAGCAAAATTATAGACATCATACTCACCCAATGGGTCGTCCGTTAATGAAATAGCCACTAACAATTGATTAGGAATAGGAAATTCAGTTATCAACCATCGATCAAATTCATGATCATATAAAATGATGGGATCTCCGGCTGAAGTAAACCCTAATTCTGACCACAGCGTATTACCAGTAAAGGTCGTTGTCAAATTACCATCTTTGGTAAATACACCAACTGTAGTTGAATTAATAGCTTGTAAATAATACTCATGCCCCACTGCTCCGGTTGGATCCGAAGGAGAAAATCCATCTGACAATCCATCTACATTTACTATGGGCTCAACTGTTGTGGAAAAACCTTTATCAAATGTTTTTTGTCTTACACTTTCTTGACCTGGCAAATGCTCTAAACCTTCAATTTCGCGCGATGGAAATCGACCTATAAAGTTCTTAGGTACTTTATACTTGGCTTTGACCCGTTTTCTTTTTTCTGGATTGGAAATATTTACGGGTACCAAATCTCTAATTGCTGATGTTGTTCCTAATTTTTTGGCATAGGTTACTTCAACGGTGAGTTCTTTATTTTTCTGCGCTGAAGCATTAATACCGCATAGCAGGAGCCCTATTGTAATAATTGAAAAATACAATTTAAACATATAACTACTTTATGTTCTTATTTAACTATTGACTACCAATTCGCTTAGTGCCTTTATTGCCACTTTGTGATGACTTGGCTTGTCCTATTTTATTTTCTAATTTTGATGCTAGCACCACCCATTCCAATTTATTAATTTTGCTGATTAGCTTACCAACAGAAATCTTATCCACATCAAATTCGAATAGATATGAATTTTGAGATCTACTTGCAAAAGACTTCATTTTTAAGTCATACTTAACAAACTCCTTTTCCAATTGACCGACTGATGCATCTTCTGCTAATCTGACTATCAACTTATTGTCAGTACTAATGACATTAGAATCATCATAGCGTACCTCTCGGGTATCTTGGGTGCTTTTGGAATTGTTACAACTCACAAAGAATAATGCTAAAAAGAGAATTACTAAATGCTTCATTTGAATGTTTGTATGCTTCGAAAATAAGTTAAAATTTAAAGATTATGTGTCTCAATCAATACAGTCCTCAAATTATATCTAATTAAAACTTAAGATTTTCATTTTTTGAATTAAATAATGCAAATCTTGAATACGTTTTACCAGATTCTATAGCCTTTAAATAGGCTGTCGCCGTTTCCTCTATAGTCGTATTAACATCAATATACTCATGATCAAACGCCAATTTTGATTTTTCATTATTATAAGAAACCTTACTTGATAATCTTTTGATAAATGCTTTAGTCAAAATTCTTTCACGACTAAACAATACTGATCGTATTTTATCCATTCTCCAAGCCAAGCCTGCCTTAAAACTTTCTAATGCCTCTGAAGGTTTTTCTACATTCAATGCCGCTGATATCTTACTAAACAATTCCTTATATTTCAAATTAACCCCATTCACAATATAGCGTTCTCCACTATAATCAGATTCCAAAGCTTTAATACAAATTTGGGCCACATCTCTTACATCTACAAACCCGTTAGATCCAGTGGGATAATATTTACTTAATTTAAAAAGTTGATTTATTAAACTTGAAGTCCCTTTATGCCAATGTCCTGCGCCTAACACAAAACTCGGATTTATTATTATAGTGTTTAAGCCTTCATGATAACCGCGCCAAACTTCATGTTCAGCTAGCATTTTAGAATAAGCATAATCAGAATTACTTTCAGATTCAGTCCATGGACTATTTTCATTTAATTCCTGCTCTATTTTATTACGACCGATTGCAGCGACAGAAGAGATGTGTACAAACTTTTTTACACTGTTTGCTAAAGACAAATCGACCAACATTTGAGTAGCCTCTACATTAGTGCGCATCATTTCATCAAGATCTCTCTTGTCATTAGAAATTTTACCAGCACAATGAATAACTATATCTACCGCTGATATTATATTTTCGACATCTTTGATGTCAAAAATAGAATGATTGACCCACTCAACTTTCTGCTCAGCCTCCCCAAGCAAATCCATACTAGTTGTAGCTCGCTTTAGCGCAATCACCTTATATCCTTTATCCAATAAATACCTTACAACATAAGAACCTATGAATCCCGTGGCACCAGTAATAAACACGCTATCCTTTTTCATACAGTTTTATTTCTGCCAATGTAATGTGCCCCGCCTATTGTATCTCTTTGCGCTCCCGTTGCATCAGCAATAAAATTAGTTTTCATAGACAGTCTTAAATAAGAAGCATATGCGATCAACACAGCCTCCTTAAAATCAATGATTTCTTTTTTAGGAATTACAAATTGTATTTTAGTATTCAAAGCTTCAAGTCTTGCAATTAAAAACAAATTTTTTGCCCCACCACCCGTTAACAATATTTTCGACTTTGACTTAATTTCAAATATTATTTGCTGCGCCATAAACTCTACATATGTCCTAAGAAAATCCTCAGAAGAAAGTTCATGTAAAAGCATACTTTTTAACCAATTATTTTTGATCCAATTATTGTCCAAGGATTTTGGTGGTGGATTTAATAAATATTCTTGACGCTTTAAGGCATTTAGCAATTCTGAGTTTACTTGACCTGTTCGAGATATCAATCCATCTTTATCAAATGGCTGTCCCACTTTCTTAGAAAAATAATTTAAAATCTGATTGCAAGGAAAGGCATCATAAGACATCCATTTTTGATTTTGCTTTTTGCTGAGATTTGCTATGCCTCCTAAATTAATATACGCATCATAGTCTGGATATAAATCACGATCCGCAATAACAGCCATCGGTGTCCCCTGCCCTTCTAAGGCAACATCTTGATTTCTAAAATCACAAACAACATCAAGTCCAATTGTCGATGCCAAATATCCTCCATTAATGAGTTGCCAAGAAAAATTATGTTCGATAAGATGCAAAACAGTATGACCATGCACACCTACAAATTCTATTTTTTCATTTAATGCCGTATCCAATTTTGATCTAAATTGAATTACAGAATCAGCCACAAATACAGAAAAGCAATTTTGTGTATCTGCTATTTGAATAGCATTTTGATCAGGCGTATTTGAGAGCTTCTCAACCAACAGACTTGACATCTCTACACTTTCACATTGCAACAGCTGCCAATCATTTTTATAGTCAACAAACTCCACTAATGCTATATCGATTCCATCCAAAGAGCTGCCTGACATTACACCAATTCCAATCATAGATTAACCTTTGAATACATTAATTTTTAATTACGGATTCACACCTGTCTTTCTATTAGATACCAACTTTAAACCGTAAGCTCTAATTTTATTATTTATTGCTGGCAGTTGATTTGCAATCAACCCATTTAATTTTTCAAGTTCACTATCCAGTTCGCTTGACACTTCTTCGAAAAAAGTGATGGCTTGGTCTGTAGGCGGATAATCTCCTCTTTGCTGATCAGCCATTAAAAATGCAATTCTATTATTTATTCTAATACCATAATTTAATGGATCTTGATAACTTTCATTTTTAGTCATATGGATTTTATTCTCAATCACTTCAATATCTTTTTTGAGCGTCGTCATCAGTTGATTGATTTTTCCAATGTTCTGTTCACCCTTTAATTTCTCCTTTACATATTGTATGTCCTTTTTAAGTGTCCTGATATCTTTTATCCCTTGATGCGCCATACTTACTTTATCTCTCACTTGAATCAAATAATTAAATTGCGCTTTATAATCTTCTAAAGTATTGTTCAGTCTCGGATCTGCTTTTATCTCAAATTCCTGTTCGATCTCTTCACCATTATACTTCAACTTTGCGCGGTAAATTCCAGGCACTGCTTTGGGACCTTTATTAGGAGAAGAATATAAAATCATACCTTCAAACGTTTCAAATCCTTTATATCGCATATCCCATACAAACCTATTTCCTCCAGGTTCAACTTTTAATCCATTCTGAGCATCTCGTTTATACGAATTAATTACGGCTCCGTTTTGCTCCATAATGACAAGCTCAACTTTGTCGTCCTCTTTGAGCTCTTTTATATTATAGTGAAATAAAACCCCATCTGGATGATTGGCCCCAGCTAATTTTTTATTAGTAATGGATCGTCCATTCTGAGCCATTCGATAGGCAGGCTTAGATTTAAACAAGTAAGCATTTCTCTTCGCAATATCAATACTCATCTCCTGAAAAGGGGTAAGATCATCGATCATCCAAAAACTTCTGCCATGCGTAGCTGCTATTAGCGTATTGTCTTTCAATGCTAAATCACGTATCGCCGTTACCGGCAAATTCAATTGCATCGGCACCCATTGCGCACCATCATCAAACGAAACAAACATGCCCCACTCTGTACCAGCATACAATAATCCTGCTTTGGTTTTATCCGCTCTTATCACTCGTGTGTAATATTTAGATGGTATACCCTTGGTAATCATTTTCCATGTTTTTCCATAGTCAGAGGTTTTGTATAGATACGGGGTATAGTCACCAAATTTATATGTAGTTGCCGCAACATAAACACTTCCTTTTTCATGTGGGTTGATGTCAATGCAATTCATCATATTTTGTTTTGGAGAATTTGGTGGTGTTACATTCTCCCAATTTTCGCCTCCATCTCTTGTAACATGAATTAGCCCATCGTCACTGCCAGTCCAAATGACTCCTTCCTCTATAGGCGATTCTGCCATTGCAAAAATATTTGCATAAAATTCAGCACCCGTATTATCTTGCGTTATGGCACCACCTGATGACCTTATCGTTTTAGGATCATTTCTTGTTAAGTCAGGAGATATCACTTCCCAACTTTGCCCTTGGTTTGTAGATAGATGTAAATAATTTGACCCTGCATATAACCTGTCCGGATTGTGCGGACTAAACATAATTGGATAATTCCAATTGAAACGATATTTCATAACTTCAGCACCGCTGCCAGCTGGGTTATCTGGCCAGACATTGGTAGATCTAATTTGTCCCGTTTTATGATCCTTCCGCATCATGTAACCTTTGTAAGTTCCACCAAAAACGATATCGGGATCACTAGGATAAGGCGCTAAATGCGCACTCTCCCCTCCCGCTGATGGCTCCCAATCTCTTTCAGTAATACTGCGATTGGCAGATCTGTGAGCTATTCTTATACTACTGTTATCTTGTTGCGCTCCATAAATTCTAAATGGAAAATGATCATCAGTTGTCACTCTATAGAATTGAGCAGTGGGTTGATTATAGTAGGTAGTCCAATTATCTCCTTGGTCGTAAGAAACTTGTCCACCACCATCATCAGCTACCGCTACGATTTCATTGTTCTCTGGATTAATCCAAAGGTCATGGTGATCTCCATGTGGCGTGCGTTTTCTATCAAAATTATTTCCCCCATCATTACTCACCCAAAGACCAACATTTAAGACATATACCCTATCTTCATTTTGTGTATCAGCATATATCCTGCTGTAATACCAAGCGCGCTGTCTCAAGTCACGTTTTGATGATGTCTTCTTCCAAGTTACGCCTCCATCATCTGACCTAAAAACACCTCCGTTCTCCGCTTCGATGATTGTCCAAATTCTTTCAGAGTTTACAGGAGAAATCGTAACACCAATTATTCCTAATGTGCCTTTTGGCAACCCTTTACTTTTAGTGATATCAACCCATGTGTCTCCACCGTCAGTACTCTTCCACAATTTACTTCCAGGGCCACCACTATCCATTCTGTAGCCATTTCTTTTCATCTCCCAAGTGGAGGCAAATATTATTCTTGGGTTATTAGGATCTAGCACAATATCTACAGCACCCGCTTTATCATTTTCATATAAAATTTTCTCCCAAGTATCTCCTCCATCTTTCGATCTAAATACACCACGCATCGTATTAGGTTTCCATAGGTTTCCTATAGCAGCCACATAAACCCAATCAGAATTCTTAGGATGCACTTTTATTCTACCGATATGTTCAGATTCAGTTAGCCCAATATTTTTCCAGGTTTTACCCGCATCTGTAGATCGCCACAGACCTTTACCTGAAGACACATTCCCTCTTAATGTTTGTTCGCCTTCTCCCACATAGATAACATTAGGATCGCTTTCAGCAACTGTCACTGCGCCAATAGACCCTCCAAAAAAACCATCCGAAATACAAGACCAAGTATTGCCACCATCTTGCGTTTTCCAAACACCTCCGCCTGCCGTACCCATATAATAAAGATTGGTTTTATCTTTCACACCACAAACTGTTCCCGCGCGTCCTCCTCTAAACGGACCCACCAATCTCCACTCTACGGCATCAAAATCGGACTCATTAAAAGCAGATATTAATTTAGACTTTCTTTGTCCATCAGTATTGAATGGTAAAATCAAAAATATAATTGGAAAGACAAATAACAAATGACCTTTGACAAAATATAGAATACGATAAAGTGAGTATTTCATAAATAATATTTGTCCTTCAATTTAAATAGAAATTTTAATCCATTTTAATTTTAAGCCTTATATAAACGAACCTCTATATAAAATAAAGACAATGATTGGCAAACAGATTGTTTTACGCACAACTTGTCGATTATACTATTAAATTATGCCGATATGTGTAATCATCAAAAAGTTAATCCGAGCGCCATCAGGTTATCTAGGATTTATTGATTTATAAAATACAATTTAATAATCTCGAAAACATCCTTGTTTACTCTTCGGATTTCGCTTGACGCGAAATTTTATATGACAGAATAATTATTGGCAGATCTTGCTTAATTAAAATTAAGATACGCTTCAAGAATCCATCCTTTTTGTCCATTGTATTCTACCAAAGCAAACCTTGAAGTCTTACCATCAAGATTTATGGTATTGTTAGAATAATCTAAAACTTTCAATAAAGTCTTATCAGGAATTCTCATGTCAAATTTAGCTGCTCCCATCTCAGGGTTTTGTCTTACTGACAATGATCCACCTTGACTATTAGTTATAGCTTGCATTCCCACAGAACCAGTCGTCATATTAGGTTGTGGTATTTCTCTATCACCTTGCGCTTCAACTTTCTGTTTTAAGTTTTCGATTTCTTGAAGCATATCTTCAAAAACAGAGCTGTGCGCAGTTTCAACATTTGGATTGGCTTCATTTTCTTTTTGGGCTTGCTTCATACGATCAGCCATACCTTTGTACATATCTGATCGTGAAGTCTTTTGAGGTGCCTCCGTTTTTTCATAAGCTTCGACATGTTTTTGCATATCTTCAAAAACGACAGGATCCGCTGTTTTAACATCTGGCCTATCTGAGTTTCTCTTCGCCACCTCCTTTATTATTTTTCCTAGTATTCCTGAAAAGTTTATCATTTTATTTTTTTTTACAAAATACAATTGATTTTCTAATCAAAAAAACAAAAGACCGTTAAGACTCCACTTCGAATAAAATAATTTATTAAACTGTCCTATTCTAATTAGGGTTTCGGACCATAATACTATTTGTCATTTCCCTTAATTGATTTCTACATGTTCCATCTATTTTTTTTGCACATGCTACAGACTTTAAAACCGTTCTTTTGAACTGCCTGCAACAATAGTTTTTATCGTGATAAAAACAAATTTCTCAGACAAGGTCCTTAAGCATAAAATGCTTTTTTCGATTTCACTTTAGAAATGACTTCTTGCACAGTAGCCTTAATCTCTTCTGGAATCTTAAGTTCAATGATCTTATTTTTAGTATCATTAATTAATGCCACTGCATAATATAAAATCACATACTTATCCTTTAACGTTACACCATGCTTTTCCGAATCAAACATACTTAAAACCAAGCTACCTTGACCAAGAGACAACAAACCCAAAATAAATGAATCTAGGTTTTCACAATTAGATTCATCAAGTATCCTCTCAACCTTGCTGTCTATATTTTCAAATTTATTGTTCCAAATCTCAATTAATAAACTCAAGGCCAAAACTTCTGAATCGGATTCTACGTCCTTTTGATTATTTATCAAATCAAGGGCTTCAATCCCATTTCTATTTTCCTCGAAGAAGTTTTGCGCTAACGCATAATTTGAAAAAGAAACATCTTCCTCAATTGCCATTCTTAAATAGGTTTCTGATTCTTTAGTCCTTCCTTGACTTCGGTACAACAAACCAAGATTATTTAATGATTTCAAATCTCCATTTTCAATTGCATGTTTATAATGCACCTCTGCTTCCTTTTCTTTTCCTTCACCTTCGTACAACAAGGCAAGATTAAACATTGCACTAACGTGTCCTTTTTTAATTGCTAACTTATAATATTTTTTCGCTTCTTTTCCTTTCCCTTGTCTTGCATATATGACAGCAAGGTTATACATTGATTTTACATGTCCTTTTTCAATTGCTAATTTATAACATTCTTCCGCTTCCTCTTCTTTCCCTGCTTTAGCATATAACACGCCAAGATTATTTATTGCATTGACATGTCCTTTCTCCATTGCTAACTTATAATATTTTTTTACTTCATTTCCTTTTCCTTTATCTTTGTAAAACAAGGCTAGGTTAAAAATTGCATCTACATCTCCCTTTTTAATTGCTAACTTATAATATTCTTCAGCCTCCTTTCCTTTTCCTCCTTTATCATACAACACAGCAAGATTATTGATTGCATTTACATCACCTTTTCCAATAGCCAACTTAAAATATTCTTCTGCTTCTTTCACCTGCTCTTTGTGTTCATACAACATAGCAAGATTAAAAATTGCCTTTACATCTCCTTTATCAATAGCCTTCTTATAATATTTTTTCGCTTCATTTTCTTTTCCTTCACGTTCGTAACACAAGGCAAGATTAAAAATTGCCTTTACATCTCCCTTTGCAATAGCTAACTTATAATATTCTACTGCCTTTGAGATTCGACCTGCTTTTTCTAATACAATTCCTAAACCCCATTCCTTCACTCCATCAGCTTCATTTTCAATGGTTAACAATTTTTCAATGGCCAAATCGTATTCTTCCTCGTGACACAATTTTTCAACTTGATCTAAAATCACACTCATTTCCTCAGGCAAGTCATCTACAACAAAACTCTCCTTATTTAAAGCTCTTGTACCTTTTATTAATTCATCTCTCATATCAACAGACACATATCTAGATTGACTCAAGGCTTTTGATTTCAAAACTGCATTTCCATAAGGCACAATTCCCTCCGCTAGCTCTGAAAGATGATCTTGAGCTAAGTCCTTAATATCATTTTCATCGTACCACTTTTCTAAAAATAAGCTTAAGTATTTTGCCTTGCGTTTTTGATGTGGATTACCTTGGGTAATAATATACCACATGTTAAAAAATCGCTCTGAGATTCTATATAAATGATTTTTTGTCCCAGTTTCAATTTTTTCTACTATTCCAAAACCCAACAGAGTTCTTAGGTGTGCGGAAATCAACTTGCTTTCCATTCTGCATTTAACAACCAAATCTTTAGTAGAACTTGATTCCCATAAAAAAGCCAATTCAGCTACAATTTTTCTTTGAGGTGGCGTTAAAGCATTCAATCTATCTTGGTAAATAGGTGTAACCAAATCCATTATTTTTTGGATATAATCAAAGCCATAACATAAATCTTCCGAAATTAAAATTCTTATAAAAAACTGAAGGGTTCGTGGTAAGCCATCCGTTAACAATCGTATGGATTCAATACGTCCTCTATTATTTTGCACGTAGTTTGACAAAATGGGTAAGTCCATTATCTCTGCCCAATAATTTAAGAGCTTATCAATCTCAGCGACAGATAAAGGACCTAATCTATGCACCCTAAAATAATCATAAAAAGGAAGCTTATAATTCCAAAAATGCTCATCCATTCTTGTACTTGCTCCTATTATTTTTACATTATTAAAGTTATGCAACTGCTCTCTTAATAAATTTCCATTGTCGTTTAAACTGCCCAATATTTTATCAAAGTTATCCAGTAACAAAACAGGATTAACACCTGATTCTTTTATAAGCAGTGACAGTTCAGAAAAAACATATTTCGTGTAAGCATTATCATCCTCAAACGCTGTGAAGTCTTTAAGCGATATGTTTTCATCTAATTTTCTAGCTAGTTCCTTATAGGTTTCAAACCATAAATCAGACAACCTATATATTGTCGCTTGCTCTTCTGGAAAATTTATTGGTAAATATTTATTCGAGAAATTAGGTTGATCTAAAATCCCCAATTCAATCCTTTTCAAGAGCGTAGATTTTCCACTTCCTCTTCTTCCTATAATTAATTCATGTTGAAAAGTATCTTCTTTAGTTTTAGCTTTAAGCCTACTCATGATTAATTCATACTCAGTCAGTCTCACCACAAAACCTGCTTTTAATGACTCAGGGTCATTATTAGCGGCTTGATAAAACCTAAGCCTATCCACATATGAGTTCTTATTACTATTCATCAAAAATAGGATTATCGTTTTTCCAAAAAGTTGCTAAAAATGGTGACAGAAAAACATAACCATGTTCTTGTTCTACAACATAACCATCATTCACAAGTATTTTCACCAACTCCATATAGCTATCTACTTTATTTCTTTTCCGGGAAAGGTCATAAATTTTTCTTTTATTCATAACTCCAAGATGTGCAATTTCAATCAAGATATCATTCATGAATTTTGCATTTGAAATTTCAAAGTATTCAAAAAGTCTCTTCTTCCAATCTTTAAAGTTTTCATTTTCTAAAATTACCTTTTCGAAGGCATCATCTATAGAATCATTTGTAATATTTACATCATTTAAAGTGAATGCCTTTTTATCAACTTCTGTCAAAATTAGATTGATGAAATATGGAATTTTATATTGAATCTTATCCAATAAATAAAGTTTTAAATCCGCACTATATTTTACAGTTGCAGAATCAGTAACGAAATCGATAAAATCAAATGCTTGCTTATAATTAAAAGGCTTGAAACTAACTCTTCCGTAATCGTTATTGTCTGTCACTCTTCCCGTAATATCTGCCACAATATGATGCAATCCGATTGAACCCGTTACAACTAGACACAATAAATTAAATTCTTCTCCTTGCCTCCAACGTCTTAAGTTTTTCAATAGACTATTGGCTTCTGCCTTTTTATTTGCTTTATTTAATTGGTGCAGCACTTCTGGCAGCTCATCCAAAAAAATCACCAGTTTAATTTCTTTCGGCAATTGAGGTATTAAGTTGTCAATTTCTGCCTTATAATCTAATTGCTTTTTATCACCAAACTTCAGCTTTCCTTCCATCCCAACTTCTTCCAAATTGATTTCTCTAAACTTATCTCCTAACTTATTCCAAAGTTGTTTATTTGTATTTAGACACGAAAGAATCAATTCATACATTCTTTTATACAATTCATTTTCACTAGAAATACTTTGGATATTCTCCATGACACACATCCAATTTTCATCACAATTGGACTTGAGGTATTCCATTACAGAAGTTTTACCTACCCTTCTAGGCGCAGCAACTAAAACATGATTTCCTTTTTTAATCTCAATAGAGATTTCTCGTTCAATTTCTGGTCTTCGGAAATAATACTTACCAGTAGCTTTGTTACCTATTATAAGATTTGGATGCACCCACTTCATAATCGCATTTTTATTTTAACAATACTTTCATTGTCAAATATACTTAACAATATTTTCATTGTCAAATATACTTAACAATATTTTTGTTGTTAAGTGCGCTATATTTATCAAATACAGCATAGTCAATGGATATGTTATTATATTAGAAGCATGATTTTAAAATAAAAACACACATGACTTCATTTAGGTTACTCTTTATTGGACTTGCACTTATGGGCTTATATTCCACTAACGCACAATTCAATTTATTTGAAGCAGAGAATGACCTAAGTGGAAATTCACAAAGCTTGAGTTACCCTGATATGATTACAACCGCAGATGGCAATCTTATTGTTACTGCTCATGTTACTTGCTACACACCTAATGCCACAACTATAGAAGGATGCAACCGAGGATTTGAATTGAGGAAAGTTGATTTTGACGGTAATTTAATTTGGATGAGCCACATAGATAATTTTGGAGAATCCATAGTAAAGCTAATTGAAAATATGGACAAGTCTTTAACGTTATTCAGTACAGGATTAAGCAGTGTAGCGTGTGGCGCAAGTATTGTAGGCAATGGAAGCGTGAGCTATATGTATCTTTTAAATTCTGAGGGGGAAGTAGTTGCAAAACGTATGTTGAATGATATGTGCGAGTTATCAATTGGAGATGTAATACCTTACGGGGATACTGAATTTTTAATGATCGGCAATGTGACAGATTACTTCAACGAACCACATAGATTTCATGTTCTGTTTACAATTGAAAGAGAAGGCACCATGACTCCAGTTCAACTCATAGGAGAAGACAATGGGAGAAACCTGAAACTACTTTTAGACAATCAAGGTAATTTAATTCTTTTTGATCACAGACCACCTTATGTCCATTATAGAGAATTTGACAATATGTTTAGTGTTTCAAAACAAGACTCTATTAAAAAGGACAGTTCGTTTAACGTGAGTGATTTAGATTTTAAAGAATTGAATAATGGCAATTATTTATTGAGTTTTGAACAACGGCACTCAATAGATGATTATGAATTAACAACAATTATGCTTGATGAGAATAAGCAAGAAATCAATCGGCGCATCATCCCATTAGGCGACTATGCGAGCAATCTTATTCAATTAGAAAACAATGAACTTTGTTTCGCCACAAGTTCAAAAAACAATACCAACAAAAACGCGGTTATCAATTATTTGAATTCAGAAAATTTAGAATCGACAGGAAGTTACACCATTGACTTTGATCAAAACGAGACCCCTCAAACTATTCTGGAAACTTCTGACAACATCATCCAAATCACCGGAGATTTAAATTGCTGCAATTTTGATGAGACGACAGGCCCTGCAAAAGTTTTTATATTAAATGAGGGTTTTGCATTTGAAACATCTTCCAGCCAATCTACATTCAATGACTTTATCCTTTTTCCAAATCCTACTGAAGGTTTCATCACCTTAAATGGCACTACTGATCACCTCACATCAATGACATTATATGGTCAAGACAAACTTATCAAACAATTTGAAAAACCAAAAGGTCTTCAACAGCTAGATTTCTCTGAACTGCCATCAGGCATCTATTTTTTAAGAATGGATTACACTAATGAAATTCCTCAGATTCTTAGATTTGTTAAGCTGTAGTATTTTTTAACTCGTCATAATCCAATAAGCGATCAGTTTTTAGTGATTCATTGAGTATACTCTACAACTCAAGACGATAAAACAACAGCACACCATAAACTGCTTTTCAATCAGCAGCGCCAGTTGTAAATTAGCTTGACATGATTTACATATACACGATGTCAAAATACTTACAAAAAAGCAAATAAACCTTGGAAACTTCTATTCAATTCTAAGTTTCCTGCGTTTTTATATTTTATATTTGCCCCATGATTACAAAAGAGACTATAATATCCTCTGCTAAAGAACTCTTTCTTAAGTACGGCGTCAAAAGCGTAAGCATGGATGACATCTCGCGAATGTTAGGTATTTCGAAGAAGACCATTTACACTTACATCGCCACCAAAAAGGACTTAGTCAGCTCAGTGGTTACAGCATTTATTGATGAAGAAGTCAAAATGACTACGGAGATTACTAAAAGTTCTAAAAATGCCATTGATGAAATCTCATCTATCGCCAAATATGTTTTAGAATCCTTGCGCGCCATGAAACCTTCTCTCGTTTATGACCTTCAAAAATATCACCCTAAAGCATGGAAACTTGTGGAGGGTGATCATTATGATTATATAAAAAATCTCATAAAAAAGAATATTGAAAGAGGTGTTAAAGAAGGTTTCTACAGAGACGATACAGATTCAGAAGTCCTTTCACGAATGTACATTGGTCTATCTAGGCTCATGGTTAATGAAGAAGTTTTTCCAACAAACCAATATGACATTAGCTATCTCTATGAAAGTTTTCTCATGTATCACTTAAATGGAATCATGAACACCAAAGGAAGAAAAGAATTGGTAAAATATATAAATATAAAAGCAGCATGAATAAAATCCTAACGCTACTATTCACGCTAATAAGCATGGTTGTTTTTGGACAACAAACATTTACACTACAGCAAGCCATTGAATATGCCTTAGAAAACAATAGCTCGATGCGCATAGCTGAAATTGAATCAGAAAGTGCTGATGCCAAAATAATGGAATTCAAGTCTATAGGTATGCCAAAACTAAATGCAGGCATTAACTACCAATACTACTTTGCTATCCCCGCCAATCCAGTTGAAGATTTTATAACCCCTACAGTCTATCAGGTACTAGAGGAAGAAATGGTAGCAGGTGTAGATCCTTATGTAGGTCCTCCTGATATTTTTGAGTTCTCCTTTTTTCAAAGGAATAATCTTTCCGCCAGCATAGATGGCAGTGTTTTACTTTTTGATGGATCCTACTTAGAGGGATTGAAAGCCGCAAGATTATTTAAAGATCTCACGCAAAAGTCAATAGATGTAAAAGAAGAACAAATCCGATCGGCAGTTACCAAAGCCTATATGAACATTTTGATTGTTGAAGAAAACAAAGCTGTACTCGACAAGAATATATCAAATATCGAAAAATCACTTAAGGATGTGCAAGCTTACTATGACAACGGTTTTTTAGAACAACTTGATGTTGATAGATTAAATCTATCTCTTCTAGATGTCAGTACAGAAAGACAAAAAATCGAACAGCTCATTAATTCTTCTTATGATTTATTAAAATTTCAAATGTCCTACCCTCTTGATGGTGAAATTACTATAACTGAGGATTTAAAATTGTTGGTTGAAAAATTAAGTGTTGAAAATGTTGACCTAGAAGAACCCATTGATTATTCAAAACGTCCCGAATACGACCAAATACTTTTGGGCAGAGATTTAAACGAGGTCAATGTAGCACAACTTAAAAAAGGCTATCTGCCAAGCGTAATGGCGCGCGCCAATTTTAATGAACTCCTACAAAGAAATAACCTTTTTGACAATACTCAATCAGGATGGATACCTACTGCTTCTGTCAGCCTCGGCATTAATATTCCCATTTATGATGGCAATGAAAAGAAAAGTAAAATAAAGCAAGCAAAATTAGATTTGGAAGAAATTGATATTCAACAAAGTGAATTTGAAAGAAGCTTGAATCTTCAAGTCAGGCAAGCACGCATTCAATACAATAATGCCAAAACAAATTTAACCAACCGAGAAAAAACCTTAACAATTATTGAAAACATTTATGACAAAACACTCATTAAGTTTAGAGAAGGGGTTGGATCAAGCTTAGAAGTAACACAAGCCGAAACTTCACTTTTTGATATGCAATCAAAATACATAAATGCACTCTACGATCTCTTAATCACAAAAACAGACCTAGATATTGCCCTAGGAAATTTATAATCAAATAACGATCATTCCAATGAAAAAATATACAACCTACTTGTTCATTATCCTTTTAGCTTTTTCATGTGCATCTGATGATAAAATTCCAGAAGGTTTAGAAGGTAAGAAAAAATATCTTGCGAAAAAGAAAACAGAACTAAGAGCTTTGCAAGCCACGATAGATACAGTTTCTGATCAAATACTAAAACTAGATCCACCTAAAGAAAAGCCAGCTGCAAACGTAAATGCTCTAGTCGTTAAACCTATCGAATTTAAAAGGTACCTAAAAACTCAAGGTCGTGTAGTAGCCGATGACATTGTTAATGCTTCTTCTGAAATGGGTGGAAGGATCCTGAGATTAAATGCAAAAGAAGGCGATTATGTAAAAAGAGGAGCTTTGATCGCTGTCACTGATATGGTGACATTGGAAAAACAAATAGATGAAATCAACACAAATTTATCTTTGGCTAGTACCGTTTTCGAAAGACAAAAAAGATTATGGGACCAGAATATTGGTTCAGAATTACAATTTTTAGAAGCTAAAACCAACAAAGAAAGATTAGAAAAATCTTTAGAGACATTGAATGCACAGATTAGCAAAAAAAATGTCTACGCGCCTATTTCAGGTTTTGTTGATAAAGAGTTTTTAAGTCAAGGCGAAATGGCGAGCCCAGGCATGCCTATCGTTCAGATTCTAAACACTGCTAAAATTAAAGTAGAAGCTGATCTACAAGAATCTCTTTTAGGAAAAATCAAACGTGGAGAATATGTAGATGTTTACTTTCCTGCAATTGATAAAACCATTAAGAGTAAAGTATCAATGATCGGAAGAACTATAGACGCCGCCAATAGAACTTTTAAAATCGAAATTGCAATGAGCAGTAAACACGGGCAACTTAAACCTAACTTACTTGCAGAAGTAATGATTAATGATTTTACGCAAAAGGAAGCTTTAAGTATACCGATAAATTGTGTTCAACAAGAAGTATCAGGAAAGAATTATTTATTTAGGATCAAAGATGATGGCAAGGTCAAAAGAGCAGAGAAGACATATATTGAAACAGGTGAATCAACAGAAGGGAACATACTGGTAACTGTTGGTTTAAACCCGAATGATAAAATAATTACAGATGGCGCCAAAGGTCTAAGTCACAATGATATTGTAATTCCTACTTATCCTAACAAAGAAATCAATGAGTAAGCTATCGACTAAATTAAGAGAATTTAAATTAAGTAGTATTGCTATTGACAATGGCACCAGTGTCTTTTTACTCACATTTATGATTTTATTGTTTGGCATACAAAGTTACAATCTGATGCCTAAAGAGCAATATCCTGACGCCTCAATGCCTACTGTTTTTATCAACACACCATACTTCGGTAATTCGGCAGAAGAGATTGAAAATTTAATTGCGAGGCCTATTGAGAAGGAATTAAATTCCCTAACCGGACTAAAGACTTTAACATCTTCTTCTATCCAAGATTTCTCAATTATGATAGCGGAATTTGGTTCTGACATCGATATTGAAATCGCCGTTCAAAAGGTAAAGGATGCGGTTGATAAAGCCAAAAGTGAATTGCCAAATGATCTGGATCAAGACCCATTGGTTGAAGAAATGAATTTTTCGGAAATACCAATCGTGACGATTAATATTTCTGGTCAGTTTCCTATGGATGAGTTGAGAGACTATGCAGAATACATTCAAGATGAAGTAGAAAATATTTCTGAGGTGTCGGAAGCTGTTATGAAAGGTGCATTAGAGAGAGAGGTAAAAGTCAATATTGATCTTATAAAAATGCAAGCCTTAAGGGTGAGTTTTAATGATATAGAAAATGCCATTGCACGAGAAAATGTAACAATGTCTGGTGGTGAAGTTGTTCAAAACCAAAACAGAAGGGCTCTAAGAATAGTTGGTCAATTTGAAACGGTGGATGAGATTAAGAACATGATCGTCATCGCTGAAAACCAAAAACCTATTTATCTCAGAGACATCGCTGATGTAGAATACGGTTTTGAAGAAAGAACCTCTTATGCGAGAGCTGACATGGATCCTGTAATAGCATTGGATGTTATTAAAAGAAGCGGAGAAAATTTATTATCGACTTCTGATGAATTAAAAGTTGTACTTGATAAATGCAGAAAAAAATTACCTGACGATTTAAAAATAAGCCTATTTAATGACTTGTCAGTTTATACAAGAAACGAAGTTTCAAATTTGGAGAACAGCATTATTTCTGGAGTTATTCTAGTTGTCTTGGTACTTTTGTTTTTTCTAGGACTTAGAAATGCTCTTTTCGTAGGTATTGCAATACCCCTTTCGATGTTGACAGGAATTCTGATCCTAAATATTTTTGGTGTAACCATGAATATTGTGGTTCTATTTTCTTTAATACTGGCACTTGGGCTTCTTGTTGATAATGGAATTGTTGTTGTCGAGAACATTTATCGATATATGCAAAATGGCAATGATGGCAAGATTGCAGCAAAGTATGGTGCGGGCGAAGTGGCATGGCCAATCATTGCTTCGACCGCTACTACCTTAGCAGCCTTTTTTCCACTTTTATTTTGGCCGGGAATTATGGGTGTCTTTATGCAATATATGCCTATAACTTTAATCATCGTTTTGACGTCGTCACTTTTTGTAGCCTTGGTAATCAACCCTGTTTTTACCAGCCGATTTATGAAAATTGATAAAACAGCAGACAGCCAGAAACTCGTCCGCCGTAAAAATAAAAATGTCTTAATTGGATTTGCTATTATGATTTTATTAGCAGCACTTTCGCATTTAGCAGGTATACAATGGTTGAGAAACTTATTAGGCATTGCGGCCTTTCTAAGTATCTTCAATCACTTTGTATTAAGACATGCTGCTTTGGCTTTTCAAAACAACTTCTTAAAGACATTGGAGAAAGGCTATGATAAATTTGTTAGATTTTGCCTTAATAGATGGAACGCCATTTTAACGATGGTTTTCACTGTCTTTTTATTGATAGGATCAATGATTCTTGTAGGTGTATTCCAACCAAAAGTATCCTTCTTTCCTGAAGCAGATCCTTTGTACATTAACGTCTTTGTAGAAATGCCCATTGGCACTGACATCGAAGCCACGAATGAAGTTTTAACTAATTTAGAGCAAGAAGTTTTAAAACTTGTTGAACCATACAAAGAAATTATTGAAGCCATACTGACTCAAATTGGAGAAAACACTGCAGATCCAAATACTCCTCCCGAGCCAGGTGTCACTCCGCACAAAGCAAGAATGACTATTCAATTTTTAGAATATAAAAATAGGAAAGGAATTTCAACAAAAAAGATATTGCAAGAGTTGCAAGAAAAGATAGAAGATAAACCTGGTGTCAGTATTGTCCTTGATCAAAATGCTTCAGGACCTCCTGCCGGTAAACCCATTAATCTAGAAATCAGAGGAGAAGACATTGATTCTTTACTGATAGAATCCGCAAAGCTTATCGATTTTATTGAAAGGCAAAACATTGGAGGTATTGAAGAACTTTCACCAGATATAGAATTGGCTAAACCTGAACTTCTTGTGAATATCGATAGAGAGTCTGCTAGAAGATATGGCATAAGTACAGGGCAAATTGCAGGTGCTCTGAGAACATCCGTTTTTGGTAAGGAAGTTTCCAAATTCAAAGTTGGAGAAGATGATTATCCTATAATGATTAGGCTCAACGAGGAATACAGAAATAATATTTCAGATTTAATAAATCAAAAAATCACCTTCAGAGATCAAGCCACAGGCCGACTTTTGCAAGTACCTATTTCAAGTGTGGCGAAAGTAGATTACTCCACAACTTACAATGCTATTAGAAGAGCAGATTCCGAACGGGTAGTCACTGTAAGTTCGAATGTCATTGAAGGATACAATGCTAATGAGATTAATGGTGAATTGAAGGAGATGATGCAAGACTATGAGTTGCCTGAAGGATACAGTTATGCTTTTACTGGCGAACAAGAACAGCAAGCTGAGGACATGGCTTTTTTAAGCCGTGCATTTATGGTTGCTATTTTCTTTATTTTCATAATCTTAGTTACGCAATTCAATTCCTTAATTTCTCCTTTTATAATTATTCTTTCTGTATTCTTTAGTCTCATAGGGGTTGCACTAGGTTATGCCTTTTCTGGTACTGAATTCGTAATTCTTTTTTCAGGAGTAGGTATAATAAGTTTGGCAGGTATTGTGGTTAATAATGCCATTGTATTGGTTGATTATATTAATTTACTTATCAAACAAAAAAGGGAAAACAAAGGTGTGCCCAGCATGAATGATTTAACAACGGAGGAAGTAAAAGAGTCTATTATTGAGGGAGGTGCGACAAGGTTGAGGCCTGTTTTGCTGACTGCTATCACAACAGTTTTAGGATTAATTCCTCTAGCTATTGGATTCAACTTTAACTTTTTTACCTTCGTTTCAAGATTTGATCCTCAGTTTTTCATTGGAGGCGACAACACGGCAATGTGGGGACCTATGGCTTGGACAATTATATATGGAATTTCTTTTGCCACATTTTTAACTCTAATTGTTGTACCAACCATGTATTGGTTAGCATATAGAGCTACAAGGAAGGCAGGAAATTTCTTTCAAAAGAGATTAAAAAAACAACAATAACAGCGTATGGCTAACCTTGGAGACGTAAGAAAAAATTACTATAAAGACGTTTTATTCTTAGGTGCATTATCTGCAGACCCAATGATTCAATTTGAACGATGGTATCAAGATGCGGAGCGTATAAAATTGAAAGAGCCTAATGCTATGACTTTGGCCACAGTCAGTGCCAATGGTCAACCTTCCGCTAGAATTGTATTGCTCAAAGGTTTTGACAAAACAGGTTTTACTTTTTATACAAATTATGTATCCAAAAAAGGTCAAGATATTGCCGCCAATCCTCAAGTTGGACTTTGCTTTTTATGGAAAGACTTAGAGCGTCAGGTGCGCATAGAAGGCGTCGCAGAAAAAGTTGACGAAGAGGTTTCAAAAGGCTACTTCAATTCAAGACCTCGAGGAAGTCAAATAAGCGCATGGGCCTCACCACAGAGTCAAGAAATTAATGAGGAATATCTTGATGATAAAAGAAAGCTTGTTGAAGATCAATTTGCAGATAAGGAAACAATTCCACTTCCACCACATTGGGGCGGTTATACTGTAAAGCCATCTCGCATAGAATTCTGGCAGGGCCGCTCTAATAGATATCACGATAGATTCAAGTATCAATTATCGGATAGTGGCAATTGGAAGATCGTTAGATTAGCGCCTTAAGAAATTTCAACTGAGAAGCCTTTTAAAAATAATTAATTAACTGCCCATAAAATCTAAGAAAAACAAACACCACCCTTATTTGTAGATTTTAAGGGTGGTGTTTTCATTTTAGTTATGAAGATGTCTTAGTACACTGTCAAAATAGGTTTTATTCATTTCAACTGGAATATTAACCTTATCGAACTTTACGACAAACCTATTGTCCATCTTTTCAAACCACTCTATTTCAAGATCTAAATTTGATGTATTTTGATTCATGCTATTTCTTTTTAAAAGCCAATGGCATAATAATGTTTATCTGGTGAATCGCTATAAACACCTTCAAGCATATATCCTCCTTTTTCTTCATTCATATACTTGAGCAAGTCGTGCAAGTCATTGACCTTTTTCTTATTGACATGAGTGATTACAAAACCATCTTTCATTTTGGTCTGCTTTCTAATTTTACCTGGGAAAATCTTCTCAACCATTACGCCATGTTTAATATTGTATTCAGATTTAATATCTTCTGGTACGTTTTCTAATACTGCTCCAAGAAGCTTAAGAAGCTGTCCCGATTCCTTACTCAATTCTTCTGTGTGTCCATCGCTACTATTGAGTTTTACTTTAAAGGTCATTTGCTTGCCCTCTCTGTCCACATTAATATCGACCATTTCTCCTGGGCGATACTGGGCGATGATTCCTTGCAATTCTGAAGAAGTTGAAACCTGTGTATCATTTACCTTGTATATAACATCCCCTATTCGGATACCGGCATTTAATGCTGCACTTTTTTCCATCAGACTGTCTACATAAACGCCTTTTAAACGATCAAGTGATTTTTCTTTTGCTAAGTTTGAATTCACAGTTTTAATCATAACACCCAATACGCCTCTTTGTACTACACCGTACTCCATCAGATCTGTAATTACTTTGTGTACAATATTCGAAGGAATTGCAAACCCATAACCCGCAAAACTACCAGTTGGGCTCGCAATGGCTGTATTAATCCCTACAAGGCCTCCATCCAGATTAACTAAAGCGCCTCCACTATTCCCTGGATTAATTGCGGCATCTGTTTGGATGAAATTCTCAACCGCATATTTGTCTTTTAGTATATTAATATTTCTTCCTTTAGCACTAATTATTCCAGCGGTTACAGTAGAGTTTAATCCCATTGGATTACCAACAGCCATAACCCATTGACCAATTTTCACTCGCTCTGAATTTGTAAATGGAACAGTTGGCAAGTTATTTTCTTTTATTTTCAGTAGTGCCAAATCTGTTGACGGATCTGTGCCTACAACATCAGCCTTATAAGTTCTATTGTCATGTAAAGTGATTTCAATATCTTCCGAATTATCAACCACATGATTATTAGTTATAATATATCCATCTTCACTAATTATCACTCCAGAACCAGACCCTATTTTGCTAGGGTTTATCCCCGAATTGTCATTAGGAAATTGAAATTGTCGTTTAAACCCTTCTCCAAAAAATTCTCTGAATGGATCTGGAAATTGTTTAAATTGATATTGAGGTCGTGATTGCTGCATAAATTGTGTTGACTTAATATGCACGACTCCATTAAGTACATCGGTAGCTGTTTCATGGAAATCAAGCGGAACAGGATTTCCATCTTGATCTACTGAAAAAACGGCTTTGTGAGAAGGAACATTATTGATATGTTCTATCTTAATAGATTTAGAATCTTTTTCAAAATAATTTAATAATCCGAAACTTGAAAGACTTACAATCAAAGCGATCAAGCCCGAAAAGATGAAATTTCTTTTCATTGTTAAAAGTTTTAATCGTTAAAAAATACTTTTAGAAAATCTATTTTATTACTTTACATTAATCTGTAGCGATGGCTTTTCTTTAGCTTGTTCCTTTTTTGCTAATTCAATTCTGAGAATCCCATTTTGATAGGAAGCGTTAATTTTTTGGTCATCAACAACTGACCTATTTAAATTAAAAGATCTTTGAAAGCTGCCATATTTAAACTCTCTATTAGTAAAAAATGCATCTTCTTCTACCTTCTCAGATTTTTTTGACTCCCCTTTGATAATTAGCACATCATTTTTCAATTCAATTTTAAAATCACTTTTTTCATATCCGGGTACAGCCAATTCAATTATAAATTCATCCTTGTTTTCCTCGACATTGACCGACGGCATTGTTAAGTTGATGTTCTTGAAATTTCGATTAGTCCAATCGAAAATATTTGTCCAATCGTCTTCAAAAAATCTGGATAATGTTGGTGGTAAATTTGATTTTACTGGTAACATGACTTTAAATTTTTAAAAGTTAATAAATGAAATTTCAATTTTTTTATCTCAAGTCCTGTACCAACCGAAAGTCAACTGACAATTTTTTAGTATTTCTGACATTTTTTCATTAATCCAAAAATAAAAAACTGTCAAATTTTCAGATTCACGCTATGACATGAGGTGAAATAAATAGATACAATCCCCATCCATTGCCCATAAGACTACTCGATTTCTTAAATAATTTTCACGAAAGTAAAGATCAACTATTTTAATTAAGTTTACTTTTCAAGCAAACAAATGGAAGCAAACACAAAAACTAAGAAAGAACTCATAAAAGATAATGCCGCCGATTTATTTAGAAAAAAAGGGTTTAATGCCACTTCTATGCAAGATATTGCGGATGCCGTTGGAATGAAAGCGGCTAGTTTGTATAACCATATAGCTTCCAAGCAAGAGATATTAGAAGAATTACTTTTAAGGATAGCCAATGGATTTACAGAAGGTCTAAAGGAAATAGAAAACAGTTCTTTAGCACCGCAAGAAAAACTGGAAGCACTTGTCGCTCTTCACGTCAATCTAACCTTTCATTTTTCCGATAGCATTGCCTTAAATACAGGCGAGTGGATTCATTTAGAAGAACCTGCATTGAGCAAATATTCTAAACAAAGAAATCAATATGAAAAATCATTTAAAAAGATTTTGGAAAACTGTAAAACAGAAGGGATCATCGAAAAAAACATAAATACAGATATAGCACTGTATTCTATATTATCTTCTTTGCATTGGCTTTATTCATGGCACAATAAAAACAAGAAGATATCTAAGATTGAATTAGAATATCAATTAAAAAAAGTACTCCTTAAAGGGTTAATAAAATGAATGTAACATTCGGTTAAGCTAAAACTTTTATCACATCTATTTTCTGATCTCTTTTATCGTTTCTAAGGCGTTATGAGTCAAGATTTTAATCTGCTTTAGATTATATGATCCATCAGAATTTTTGGCCATTAATTTAGAGCCCATGCCCACACAATAAGCGCCAGCTCCAAACCAAGTTTTTAGATTTTCTTCGTCTGGCGAAACGCCACCTGTTGGCATAATTTGTGTCCAAGGCTGAGGACCTCTAATCGCTTTAATAAAGCTTGGTCCATAGGTGCCTGCTGGAAATAACTTCACTATTTCGCAACCCATTTCTTCAGCATCTGCGATTTCTTTTAAGCTGCCACAACCTGCAGACCATAAAACTTGTCTGCGATTGCAAACAATAGCTATATCTTCTCTGAGCACTGGAGTCACAATAAAATTTGCACCAATCTGCATATATAAAGAGGCCGCAGCTGCATCAGTAACAGAACCTACACCTAAAATCAATTCAGGTAAATTACGAGCAGCGTATTTATTTAATGCAGCAAAAACTTCATGAGCAAAGTCCCCTCGGCTTGTGAATTCCAAGAGGCGCGCACCTCCTTCATAAATAGCGTCCAAAACATTTTTAGCCACCTCAATATCAGAGTGAAAGAACAATGGCACCATGCCTGTTTTGCTCATTTCATTTGAAACTTCTCTTTTAGAAAATCTTGCCACAGTTTATTTTTTTTAAAAAAGGGATTACCTATTAAGTACTATAACTTAAAAGTAATCCCTTTATGTTTTAAATTTTAAATTGTAAAACTTTAATTTTTATCTACTAACACGGCCACTGGCGTCACCACCCATTAACTTTTCCACTTCATCAACCGTCACTAGATTAGCGTCTCCTTTGATCGTATGCTTCAAGCAAGATGCCGCTACTGCAAAATCAAGTGCTTTTTGATCATCTTTAAAGTGGAGTAATCCATAAATCAATCCACCCATAAAACTATCTCCACCACCTACTCTATCAACGATATGTGTGATTTGGTATGTCCTTGTTTTAAATAGCTTTTGACCATCATAAAGTGCCCCTGACCAAGAATTATGAGAAGCGCTCAAAGAACCTCTTAAGGTAACGATCGCCTTCTTACATCTCGGGAACATTTCCATTAATTGTTGACAAACTGATACATATGCATCTGCATCTACACTATCACCATGTGTTACGTCTACATCTTTAGGGTGTAAACCAAAATGCTTCTCTGCATCTTCTTCATTACCTAATATAACATCACAACCTGCTACTAAATCAGGCATAACTTCAGATGGTTCTTTACCATATTTCCAAAGTTTCTTTCTATAATTAAGATCTGTAGAGACGGTTATCCCCATTTTATTGGCGACCTGAATAGCTTCTAAGCATGCATCTGCAGCTCCTTGAGATATCGCAGGTGTAATACCAGTCCAATGAAACCATTGAGCATCTTTGAAAACACTTTCCCAATCTACCATGCCTGCTTTGATTTCAGAAATGGCAGAATGCGCTCTATCATAAACTACTTTACTGCCTCTACTTACGGCACCCGTCTCCAAAAAGTAAATACCTAATCTGGAACCCCCACGAACAATATTTTCAGTCGCTACACCACGCTTACGCATTTCCATTAATGCACAATCCCCGATATCATTTTGGGGCAATCGTGTCACCAATTCTGAGGGTATCCCATAATTGGCTAAAGAAACTGCAACATTACTTTCACCACCGCCATATACAACATCAAAGCTATTGGCTTGGGAAAATCTTTTAAATCCAGGAGGACTTAGTCGTAACATAATCTCTCCAAAACAAACAACTTTCTTCATATTCTAAGTATTTATGAAAATGCTAAACCTCCATTAATATCAAAATTGCTTCCAGTCACAAAAGTACTTTTATCAGAAGCTAAGTAAACAACTAAATCTGCTACTTCGTCTGCTCTACCTTCTCTTCTGACCGGTGTCTTTGCCGCAACTATTTTTCTAATTTCATCAGATGTAAAATCATCATGAAATTTAGTCCCTATTAATCCCGGACACAAAGCATTCACCCTAATTCCTTTAGGTCCAAGTTCTTTGGCCATAGAACGCGTAAATGTTGTGACAGCACCCTTTGATGATGCATACAAAGATGATCCACCACCACCGCCATCTCTAGCAGCTAATGATGAAAGATTTATAATTGAGCTACCTTCTCCCATGAGCGGTGTAAATACTTGCATTACAAATACTGTAGCTTTAAAATTAACATTCATGACCAAGTCATAAAAATCCTCATCTAGCTCTTGCAAAGTTTTACGTGCAAAAAGCCCACCGGCATTGTTTACCAAAACATCTACCTTATCGCCAAACGCTTCAACTGTTTTATCTTTTAAATGCTTAATATCACTCAAACTAGAAACATCTGCTTTTACAGCTATTGCCTCACCACCTAAAGCTTTAATTTCAGCCACAGTTTCATTCGCACTAACTTCAGAATTTAAATAATTAACAACTATTTTAGCACCTTCCTTAGCCAATTGAACAGATATTGCTCTTCCTATATCTCTTGAACCGCCAGTTACTACGGCTACTTTTCCTTTTAAATTACTCATTAAACTCGTTTGTTTTATTTTATTAAATTTTTAAATACCTAAAGCTTGACCGCCACCAATTTGGATTGTTTCAGCTGTGATGAATGAAGCCTCTTTACTTGCCAAGAATGATACCACACCTGCCACGTCTTCTGGTTGTCCTAATCTTCCTAGCATAATATTATTAGCCCACGAAGCAAAGACCTCTGGTTTCGTAGATTTAATCTGAGCATGAAATGGTGTATCTATAGTACCTGGCGAAACCGCATTGACTCTAATACCATATTCAGCTAAGTCTTTTGCTAAAGCGCGTGTTATAGTATGAACTCCGGCTTTCGAAGTACCATAAATGCCTGCACCAGGACCACCCGCATTCCAAGCTGCATTTGATGTATAATTAATTATTGATGGGTACTCGCCTTTCTTAAGAAATGGGATAGCTGCTCTAGAAGCAAAAAATACTGAATCCAAGTTTAAAGCCATAACCTTTCTGTAAAACTCAGTTGTCATTTCTTCAAATCTTGACCTTCCGCCCAAGCCACCAGCGTTATTGACAAGCGTATCAATCTTACCATACTTCTCACCAATCTTTTTGATACTTTCAGTCACAGCATTTTCATCAGTAACATCAAATCCACAATATTCAGCATCGATACCTTCAGCAACAAGTTCTTTCACTCTGTCGGCACCAGCCTCATCGTCGATTCCATTTAAGACCACAGTATATCCATCTTTACCTAATCTTTTGGCGACTTCAAAACCGATTCCACCAGTTGCACCTGTTACAATAGCGACTCTATTTTTACTCATTTTATATTTTTTCGTTTTATTATTAAAATATCTGTTTACTATTTGGTTTTAATGGTTCTATTTTGGGGCATAGGAACCAAACACTTGCCATAGCAATAATAGCCAAAGCTGCGCCAATCACAAAAGCTGGTGTATAATTTCCTCCAGAAGTTAGCCAAGGAACCAGCGTTGTCAATCCAGCTGCTGTTAATTTAGCAGCCATTCCTGCAAATCCTGCCAATGTACCTACAGTTTTGCCACTATACAAATCACTTGGTAATGTTTGCACATTACCGATAGCTGTCTGGAAACCAAATAATATGACAGCCATAATAAGAACTGCATTGACTGCTGCACCAGGATTTGATAAAAAATAAAAAGCTGGTAACATAATTAGGCACCCTAATGTAATGACCATCTTACGCGTTCTATTGACATCCCATCCAGAACTTAATCTATTTTGAGCAAGTAAACCTCCAAACCAAGCGCCTAGCATCGCTCCTACATAAGGTACCCATCCATAGATACCAATCTCTTTTACATTCATGCCGTAAACCTCACTGAGATAAATGGGAATCCAACCAATAAATAACCACCAAATAGGATCTATTGCAGCTGAAGAAATTATCACTCCCCAACTTTCTCTATGTGACAGCAATTTACTTGTTGACGGATTATAACCATCATCAAAATTCCCATCGCCATCTTTATCTTGATTCAACTGTCCTGTAAGTATATATGCCTTTTCTTTTTCTGTAATATTGGGATGGTTTTTAGGTGGTGCCTTCACCAACAACATCCAGGGGATAAGCCAAAGCATTCCTAACAATCCAATAACAATAAAAATCCATTGCCAACTAAAATAAACAGTCATCAATGCAATTAGTGGAATTGAAATAATACCTCCTATAGCTGCACCTGAATTAAATAAGCCTTGTGCGAAAGCTCTTTCCTTAGTAGGAAACCACTCTGCATTACCTTTGGCCGCACCTGGCCAGTTTCCTGCTTCAGCTACTCCTAAAAGGGCTCTAAATATTGCAAAACTTACAAATCCTCTTGCTAGAGCATGCAGTGCAGTGGCTATAGACCACACACCTATAGAAAGGGCAAATCCTAATCTAGTTCCAACCCAATCAAAAATTTTCCCGAAAATTGCTTGACCAAATGCATATGCAAAAATAAAAATAGTCAGTATGCGACCATATATTACCTTTCTGCCATCAGCATCTAAATCGGGATATAATTCAGCTGCAATATCTGGCCACAGCACAGATAAAGATTGTCTATCGATATAATTTATTACAGTCGCTAATGCAATTAATGCGATAACCCACCACCTTAGTCCTTTGATTTTCATATGCTGTCTTTCATAGGATAGCCTAGAAAATCCTCTCTAGCTGGACTAAAAACATCTATTAATGTACCTGGTTTTCTACACACACATCCGTGCATGAGATGCGGCAGTACATAAAATGAATCTCCGGATTTCAAGGTTTTTACAACTCCATCAATAGTCATCTCAAATTCTCCACTTTCTACATAGGTGACTTGTGAATGATAATGTTTGTGCATCTGTCCGACAGCATCTTTTTCAAAGATGGCTTTGACAAGCATTATTTTATCATCGTAACCCATGATTTGTCTCTTAAGACCTGGAGCTACTTCTTCTTCTGGTGTTTCAGAATTGAGAAAAAATCCTTTGGTCGGCTTTATATCCATCATAATTAATTTTTAGTTTTTTACTTCTTATTACTTTTATAAAGTATCATACAATCAATCCTTTGTTGACCAATTCATACTACTGTTTGGCTGCTTTCGTTGTACTATAATTGCGATAGCAAAGTTTAAAAATGTCTTATTGTACGCCATTAATTTAACTATATTTTTCATCATTAATTATTTGTAATGGGTTTCCTTTGTTATAGGATGAAAAATTGCGCTTACATTTTAAGTTATAAATTCATTAATTCCTAATTATCTAAAGAGCACGTATTATTACGCGTATTTAATATTGAAATCGTAATTACACTTTATTAAAATGTGAAAATCATCAGGAGCAATATACTGCACCCAATGATTTCAGTTATGAAAAAACTACTTTTTATTTTTTTAATGTTCTACAACAAGATCATAATACTTTATTGTAGCAAACGATCCAATATCAGTTGTTATCAAATAATTTCCAGCTTTAAAATAGTTTTCAAAGACATTCCACTTCTCCATATGAATATCATCAAATAATAATTCTTCATTATCATTTAAGATAACCTTCATTTTTCCTTCTTCCACGATGACTTCTAGTGTAAACTTTTCTTTATCAACACGCTCATTGAACCAAAAGCCTTCATCGGTCCAAGCATCTGTTCTTAAAATATCAGGATAACTAACATTTACATCCTTAAGGACCTTTCTCAATACTCTTACGCGTCCATCGTTCCAATAAATTTTTAAAACTGGTGGTGCATTATTATCATCCTCTCCTATTTCATTTCTTTGATCATTAGTCAATCTGCCATGAATCTGCATGATAATAGTTCTATGAAACTTACCACTAGCATCCTTTGATATTGTATCAAGTGCTAATGTTCCTTTCATTCTTCCACCGATCGCAAAAGTCCAGTTAGTAGAATTACTACCTGGCACCATTTGCTCTCTTAGTTCTGTTCTTGAATATGAAGTATTAGCTGTTGTAGAACCTGGTTCAGTGTGAAAAACCAAAGCCCTTTCTTCTTGATCATCGTACATGTACGGTTTAAGGATATCGACATTGCTATAGTCTAGAATTTCTGGAGGCTCTACTTCAGAAGGATTTCCGATAGGCAGTGTCACTTTCCAATGACTCAAATCAATGATAGATTGATCAGAAGGTTCCTCAATTTTAGGCTCATCGTTTTCCTCATTTTCACCCTCTAAAACTGTTGGTGCATTGGTAGTACAAGAGACACATACTACCAATGCCAACAAAAAATTATCTAAGAACTTTATTCTTAATTTCATTTACCTAATTGGAAATTACTCTTTAGGATATAGTTTCACATTATCTACATAAGCATCTTCAGCAGTAACACCATAGATCCAAATAGCAATTTGTCCTGAATCATTTGTGTCAAACTCACTTTTTACAATAGTGAAATTTCCTTTACCAAGCGCTTCTAATCCTACATTTTCATTTAATGTAGCAGCATTTAAAGCATCTGCACCATCACTAAAATGACCATCTAGAATATTAAGTCCGATTCTATCTCCACCTGCTACATCTGCAACATCGTTTTTGATAGCGTACTCAAATTCTACAATATAAGTTGTATTAGCAGAAACTGTAAATGCTTGATAAGCAAATCTTGTATTGTCGCTTAATAAAGCACCCGCAGAAGTACCCATTGTCCACTTCGCTCCAGCTGTTTTAGCACCTGTATCGTTACCGTCATAGTCATTATTAGATCCATCGCTAGATGAATTGAATGGACTTGTAGTACCACCAGTGAAACTTTCAATTTTCCAATCATCTTGACCTGCTGAAAAATCTCCATTAATTACTGTTGGTACAATTGCATCTGGCTCTTCTGGTTCAATGACCATGATGTCTCTAGTAAGTACGTCAAACTCACCGTTTGCATCACTTGTTCTCAAAGTAACTGTATAAGTACCTTCTCCATTTTCAAAAGTATATGTGGGATTCTTATCTGTAGATGTATCGCCATTTCCAAAATCCCAAGCATACATAGTTCCGCTTGACGATTCATTAGTAAATGTGACAACTCTGAAATCCTCGACATCTGTTTGAGCAAAACTAAATCCTGCACTAGGAAGTGTTTTGTCTGCAATAGAACCTTCTTCTGGCAATTCAAAATCAAAATCGCAAGAAGTAAAAGCTATGCAAAACATGAAAAGGAGTGAAAATATTCCTATTTTTTTATTTGATATATGTTTCATTATAATATCTGTGTTTTAATTTAAAAATTGAAAATTAATATCCAGGGTTTTGAGATAACTCACCTTTACTCAAATTAATTTCTCTTTGAGGTATAGGAAGTAATAAATCAGTACCGCTAAATGAGTATCCATTATTATTAGAGTATTCTGTTAGCACATCGATAGCTACACCAAATCTCTTCAAGTCAAAAAATCTGTGGTTTTCAAAAGCCAATTCAACTCTTCTCTCATCTAATAACATTTGCTTAGTCACTTCCGCAACAGGTGTTGTTATTCCTGCTCTATCTCTTACAGCTTGAAAAGAAGCAATTGCAGCACCATCTACTGTATTAGCACCACCAGCCATAATTGATTCAACATGCATCAATAATACGTCAGCATATCGTAAAACTATCCAATCATTACCAGCTAAAGTTGGATTACTAGATACAGGCTCAATGCCTAAATCATCATCACCGTTAGGTATATACTTCACCACTTGATTAAATTCAGTTTGTAAAGCATCTTGTCTGTAAGAAAATTCAGTTCTGTCACCACCTAATGCATCCAATGCAGCTACAGCTTCATCGGTTACATAGTTAACTCCAGTAGTTCTACCAACAGCGTTTAACCATTCTGCTGAAAAGTTCTGACTGTCTAGTTGATCATCTGATGTATATCCAATAGCAAAAAGAATTTCTTCATTTCTTTCGTTGAAAAACACATCTTTGAAATTTGACAAGAGTGAAAACTCTCCAGATCCTACTACTGCTTCACACATTGCTCTAGCCTCGCTGTAGTTTCCTAAAGTCAATTGAACCTTGGCTAACATGGCTTGAGCTGCTGCTTTAGATGCTCTATTTTTAGAACCGTTGTCAAGATTGGCAACTGCAGTCGTTAAATCTGAAACAATAAGATCATAAATTGCACTGGTGGCTACTCTTGTAAATTGTTCATCAGTTTCTAAAGGATCAATGACTCTATCTATCAAAGGAACATCACCAAAAATTCTTACCAAATTAAAGTAAGCATAAGCTCTTACAAACTTAGCTTCGCCTTCAAACTGTGCTCTTTTGGTATCAGCTACATCTAGGTTTTCAATAACTGTATTCGCTCTGAAAACAATGTCATACATACTTCTATAGTAATCTGTAACGATACCGTTAGTAGACTCCACTGTATAGTCTTCAAATTGAGATGCTTCACCTTCCGAACTTTTAGTCTTAGTATTATCACTTAGCATTTCTGCCATATAAAACTCAATTTGAACCGCACGATTATCATTGGTTCCCACTGAATTATCACCTTGGAGTCCATCATACATATTGATGACACCTGTTTGTAATTGGTCTTCATTTTCATAGTAACCTGCCTCAGAAATGGCAGCTGTAGGACTTGGACTTAAAAAATCTTCACCACAAGATCCAAACGCCAAGGCTATCACTAAAATTGAAATTATATATATTTTGTTCATTACTTCTTTTTTATAGGTTAATCAATGGCTCTAATTAAAATTCTAAATTCAAGCCTACAGTAAATGTTTTTTGGATTGGAGAACCCGCTCTTTGATATCCATAAGTTGTAGGACTTGTATCATTTATTGATTCAGGATTAAAGCCTGTATAGCCATCTGCTGTAGAGTACCATAAGTTTTGAGCCGCTACATACACTCTAGCTTTTGAAAATCCTTTCATGTTGCCACCATCAATATTATAACCTAATGTTACATTTCTCAATGAGATATAAGAAGCATCTTGAATTATATCATCCGTAAAAATCTTCTGCTGGATAAACTCAGTATCAGGTGTGCCTGCAATATAATCTTGACCACTATTGAAATGATTAAAAAGATACTGATCTCCCATGTTTCTTATTTCAGCACCATGAGACCCTTGGAACATGAAACTTAAATCAATACCACCAAAATTTAAATTGTTTCCTATTGACCAAACTAAGTCTGGATATGGGTTACCTAAAATTGTTTTGTCATCTTCATCAATTAAACCATCGCCATTTAAGTCCTTAACATAAACATCTTGTGCTTCTCCACCTACTGGGTGAAAAGGTTCTTTAAGAAATTCTAGAGGAACCTCTCTATCTACAACATAGCCATAGAAAGAAGAAATAGGATTTCCTTGTAAATTAATCCATTCAGCAGCTCTTTTGCTATCTACATTTTGTATCTGACCATCAGAATCAGCAAAGTCTAACAATGTATTTTCATTACGTGAAGCTATAAAAGAAGAAGACCATTTTAACTTTTGAGAAGATATATTGTTTGTTCTCAATTCAAATTCATATCCCTTATTTTCAACTTTTCCAAGATTGACCAATGCTTCACTAAATCCAGTTGTAACTGAAATAGGATTATTTAATAATAATTGATCACTTGTTCTGTTATAGTAATCAAATGATCCTGACAAGAAACTATTAAAAAGTGAAAAGTCAATACCTGGATTATACTCTCTAGAACTCTCCCATCCTAAATCTCTATTTGCAATATTTAGTGCTTGAATTCCTGATGAGATTGAACCATCAATAGATGCTGTCGAAGGTCCTAGTAATGCGATTGAAGGATAGTAGTCGTCAATAGCATTATTACCTGTAAGACCATAACTTGCTCTTAACTTCAAATAGTCAAATAGCTTATTGTTTGATAAGAAATCTTCTTCACTCAATACCCATCCTGCAGAAATAGCTGGGAATACACCATACTTAGAATCTGGTCCAAATCTAGAACTTCCATCACGTCTTACACTTACAGATAATAAATATTTATAATCGTAAGCGTAATTGATTCTACCAAACTGAGATAAGAATCTGTCTTGAAAATTTTCTGAGCCACTTCCTAATCGTGTTGTACCTGCTGAAATTGTTTTAATTAAATCATTTTCATATCCTGAAGCAATATCGAAACTTGTTCTATAATCCCACTTTTCCGCAGAAATACCTAGCACAGCATTAATTTCATGAGCTCCCATTTCTTTTCTGTATGTGAAATAATTCTCAGAAACCAAGTGCGTTGCATTAAAAGTAGACACGTCTAATCTAATAGCTGAAGCCCCATTTCTATTTGCCAATAGTCCTTGCCATCTAGATCTATCTGTTTGCTGATAATCTCCAGCAAGTACAGTCTTAAATTTAAGTCCATCTGCTAATTCATACTGCAGATATGTACTACCAAACATTTTGTATCTGTATTCAAATCTTTCTCTTTCTAAGACTTTAGCTGCCGGATTAGTATTTGAAGTATTACTGATATCCTGTTCGTTAAATCCATTACCACTGTAATTATCAAAATGACGTTGTACTGCGTAATCTCCAACTTGTACATCTGGGTAAATGTTTCTATCAACAAACTGGATAGTATTTTCGTCATGGTAAAGTGGCAACCATGGTGTTTGTCTCAAAATATCATGTGTAGATCCGTCGAATCTTCTTCTCTTTGTATATGAAGGTGCAATACTTGCTCCGAATGAAAGCTTATCAGAGATTTTAGTATTTACCTTGAAGTTCATATTGTACTTTTTAAAATCATCAGTCAACAATACACCTTCGTCATGTGTGTAACCAAATGTTACGCTAAAATTGGTATTCTTATCTCCACCTCTAGCACTCAAAGAATGATTCTGAATATTACCTCCATCGAAGATAACATCTTGCCAATCTCTATCAACACCAATCAATTGTTTGTATCTCGTTCTGTCTGATAACTCACCAAAATATTCCATTTCTGCAGCAGCAGTTTCTGCAACACTAAATGTATAAGCGTCACTTCTGTGAGCTGATTTAACTCCAAAATATCCGTTGTAAGAAAACTTTGTTTCTCCCGCTACACCATCTTTAGTCGTGATAAGTATAACACCATTGGCTCCTCTAGAACCATATATTGCAGATGATGCAGCATCTTTTAAAATTTCAAATGATGCAACATCATTCATATCTAATGATCCTAAAAAGTCATTATCAACGATAAGTCCATCAACAACAATAAGTGGATTTGCACTTGCTGTCATTGATCCTGTTCCTCTAATTCTGATAGTAGGCGCTGATCCCGCCTCACCTTCAGTCGCGGCAATATTAACACCAGACACTTGTCCTACCAAAGCTTCATCAACTCTAGAAACTGGTATTTTATCCAAGTCGTCATTATCAACTTTAGAAATAGCCCCTGTCAAGTGAGATTTTTTAGATGTACCATATCCAATAACAACAATTTCATCAAGCTGCTGTCCTGCAGCAGACATAGCAAATGTAAGTTGCGTTTGATTACCGACTGCAATTTCTTGGTCAGCGTAACCCACATAACTCACAACAAGCATATCTGTTGGACTTGCTTGTATTTCAAAGTTACCATCGATGTCCGTAATGGTACCAACATCACTGCCTTTAACAAAAACATTGGCTCCGATTAACGGTTGCCCTGTTTCATCATCAATGTGGCCTTGAATTGTAGATTGTGCATTTATAGCTGTAAAAGCCAAAACAAATAATGCAACTAAATGTGTTTTCAGTTTTGGCATTACTCCTGATCTAGCAATAGACTGGAGTAGGTTAAATGTAGTAATTTTGTTTTTCATAAGTGATTACCTATTTAAGGTGATTAATAAATGCGACAAAAGCAGATAGTTATAGCTAGAATTCTACTGCTTCTGTCAAATACTGAAATAGTTTTTCTGTTCTTCAACAGAGTTTATAATAGTTTCTAATTTATTACTGTTACTAAAATTCACAACTTCTTGAAGGTGTGAATTCATTGCCAAAGAGGCTTTGATTGGATTTTGTTCTATAATGTGATTGAGTATTTCGTGGTGTTCATTTATAGTTTGATTGTTTATATTCTTGTAACACACATTGAGACTTCTAAAACTCTTCACTATATCTGGTGTTATAATCATCATGAGAGACTTGAGTACAGTATTCTTACTAGCCTCGGCTATTTTGATATGAAAAAGCAAATCCTCTTCAATCGCTGATTCTCCGTTTCGTACTTTTATTTCATAGGCCTTTAAAGCATTTGTCATCACAGTAATATCAGCGCTCGTTCTTCTCAAAGCCGCCAGATGTGCTGCTTGTTTTTCTAAAATGACACGCGTTTCAACCAAAGATCTAAAGTCACTTTCTTCAATATCTAGCACATCAGTGATTAAGCCTTCGAGCGCAACAATACCAATACCCGCTACAACCGTCCCACTTTGAGGAAGTGTTTTTAAAATACCATAAAATTCTAATTTTCTGAGAGCTTCTCTCACTTGACCACGGCTGACGCCAAAGATTTCGGCAAGCTTACGTTCTGGGGGTAATTTATCTCCTGGTTTTACATCTCCAGATTTTATCAATGCCCTGATTTGTTTGATAATCTTTTCAACAGGATCTTCGATGGTTATCTTCTGTAAGTTCTCAAGCATATTGGTTGACCAATTATTGGTTGACCAAATATAGACAAGAATTTTTAAACTTTGAGTAAAGTTTGGTTTTTATATACGAAAAGCGAATTTAATAACGATATACATGTGTTTTAAACACTTAAAGGAGGTTTTTAGCTTAAATTCTTACTTTGATTTTGGCAGCTCAGGTGCTGCTTTTAGTATTTCAGTATACTTATAACGTGTGGGATCCATTCGAGCTTTCTTCATTTTTTTAAGCTGGGTGTTTATTTGTTTTACTGCTGCTGATGGCATCTTTCTTGTGTCTTCCACAAACGTTTTTGGACTATAATACCTTAGATGATGTGGCAATTTTGAAAATTCCTCTCGATTGGGAATGGCATGGTTAATTATAGATCTGGTGCTATCACATTCTGACATTATAATATCAACACGCCTATTTTTACTCATTTGAGATTCAGATTTTGCTTTAGGATAAATCATTTCCCAGTTGCCATATCCTCTTGCCAAGATTCTAGGGCTATCAATTCCAATATCAGTTAATGCGTCATGCACTGCTAAAGCCCTTGCTACAGATAATTGAAAATGCTTTGTATCTGTTTGCACATTCTCCACATTGGGGCGATTAATGTGACCTGCTATTTCTATACACTGGTCTTCATTTAAAAACATAAAACGCTTTAGGTGTGCCAATGCATCTTTTGATGAAGGTAAGATGATACTTTTATCTCCTACAAAAAGCAAATTTTTAAATCTAAATCTTTTACCTATAGCGATTTTAGGGAGTGGGATTTTTAAAACGAGATCTTTATGTCGCTCCGTAATCTTCAGCATATTTGTTTCAATAAAATAATCTTTTGCGACCACTTCCAGCAATACATTTGAGTACAACGGCGCTAAAATTTTAAATGCACCTATAGAATCTGTTTGCGTTTTACTTTGATAATTTTTAGTTCTTATACTAATTTCAGCCGAGATACCTTCTTGTGTTTCCTCATCCAAAATAGATCCATTGAGGTAGAGAAACTTTGTTTTACTTACTAACTGTACAACCGCTCTGCGATTCAGCTTTCTCGCTTCTTCATTTTCTTTAAAAGCAACTTTTACTGATTCACCATGAAAGTTAGAGCTAATAAGAGAATCCGAAATGTTGTTGGATTTCAAAAAGTCAACTACAGACTGTTTTCTCTTTTCAGATAATTTGAAATTATAATCTTCACTACCCACATCATCGGTATGCGCATCAACGTAATAATGACAAGATCCACATTGATCAGAATTATTAATAAGAAAGAGAACATCCGCTTTATCTTGTTCACTTAATTCATAGGCGTCGGACTTAAAATAGATAACTTTTTCTAAATGCACTATTGAACTATCCACAATTTCTTGTGAATATGAAGATTCTCCAAGATGGATAAGGAGAAATAAAAAGATACACTTTATCATAAAGTTATTAAAAACTGAAAGTTTAAACTATTTAATACTAAATAAACACGCCGACTTTTAAATTATTGCTTAACTTATCATTAAAAAAAATGACCCTCCGCCAGTTTTTTATAATTTGCTTTATTACCTCTACGACCCTTGCCTCTTCGCAATCGGTGCTTGATTCCATAAAGGATGAAAGGCACAGATCCCAAATTATAGATGAGATTTTAGAGGACCGTATTGATAATTTATTACCTCAACTTATGGATAGAGCAGAAATTGATATGTGGATATTGATTTCAAGAGAATACAACGAGGACCCCATTATGAAAACGATGTTGCCAAGCACATGGCTATCAGCGCGACGCAGAACCATAATGGTTTTTTACAATGGGAATATGGGCTTACAAAAAATAGCCATTGCACGGTACAGTGTTGGCAAACTTTTAAAAGGAGAATGGAATATTGATGTATATCCAGATCAATGGGAAGCCTTGATGGATATAATAAAAACTAAAAACCCAAAACAAATTGCACTCAACTATTCAGAGAATTTTGCCTTGGCTGATGGCTTGGTAAAAACCGAACACCAAGCTTTCATGCATCACCTTCCTAATGAATTCCGAGAAAGAGTGGTTTCTGCAGAAAAACTAGGTATTGCATGGTTAGAAACTAGGTCACAAAAAGAAATTGAATTTTATCCAATGTTGTGCGCCATAGGTCATGAAATTTTACAGGAAGCTTTTTCTTCAAAAGTTATCACGGCTGGAGTGAGTACGACTGACGATGTTATTTGGTGGTTGAGAAATAGAGTCACAGAACTCGGTTTAGACACATGGTTCCATCCATCTGTTTCTATCCAGCGGAGCGAAATGGATAAAAATACTTTCCTTAAATCTTTTTCAAAAAGAAATAATGATGAGATTATATTAAAAGGAGACTTGCTTCATGTTGATTTTGGCATAACCTACCTCAGACTAAACACTGATCAGCAACAGCATTTTTACATGTTAAAGGATGACGAAATTGAGGTACCTCAAGGATTAAGAATAGCGTTTAAAAAGGGCAACCGTTTACAAGATATTTTGACCTCTAAATTTGACCTCAAAAAGACAGGCAATCAAATTTTAAAGGAAGCGTTAGATCAAGCGCAATCAGAAGGACTACAGGCTTCTATTTATACACATCCGATAGGTCTCCACGGACATGCTGCTGGCCCAACAATAGGCATGTGGGATAAGCAGGATGGCGTCATAGGTAAAGGCGACTACCCTTTGTTTCCAGACACTGCTTATTCGATAGAGTTATTTGCCTCATCAGAAGTACCAGAATGGGGTAACAAAATCGTTCGCATAATGCTTGAAGAAGACGGGATATACACAGGAGAAGGATTTATTTTTTTAGACGGCCGTGCTGAAGAAATTTATCCTATTCCAAGAGAAAAGAAATAAACTCATCCGACAACGCTGAGGTTTAGTCTAGTATACAATAGTACTCATATTAAAATATCACCTATTAAGAATAGTAATATTCTTATTGCATAATAAACATAGGACGATTGACGAAATTATAGTTCTAACAGAAAAACCCAAAGGAAGCCTTCACTTTTAATGCGAATTCAATAGACCTTTATGGATGCTGCTTTTTTGATATTATTAATGTTCCTAGCCTCAAAAATTATTGTTTTATTGAATATCGACTCTGTATCTATAAATACTATTTTCGTTTTCATAATATTGATATGTGAACCATTGCTTATTAGCGTTGGACAAACTTTAGGACAAAAAACATTGGAAGAAAGATCAATGATACAAGCACAACCAAAGAAGGTCAAGATGATAGAAAGATTAGTCTTCTGATGTCCATAAAAAGGCACTTTAGTAAAATTCTACTGGGCTGGATTTCTTTATTGACGATTCATTTAGACAAATACGTACAAAACATTCATGATAAATTTGGAGGGTCTGCTATGGTTTATTCCTAGTTTTAAATAGTAATTTTCATGAATCTAAAATAGTAGGATTTATTTTAAGAGTTGTGGGTCGATTTCCACCTGCAATTTTGCCTCCCAAAAAAGCCATTGGAAAATAAGCCCCTAATAAATCAAGGGCTGAAAACCATGTTGGCCCTGGCACCATGAGCACCATTACAAATCCTCCAAACAAGAACCACAAGCCAATACCTAAAGCCAGTTTCATATGATGGGTTGCTGCTAATCTCACAGTTATAAATGCTCCGAACAATGTCCCTAAGGCATGTGCCAAAAATGGAAAAAGAAAATTCTTGGGAGTAAATAAATGGATCCCTTCTTTCATACTTTGAGGATCCAATACATCAACACCTTCTGGCGGCGGAATAATTTTCATGCCTAATTTTATTAAGGACATATTTACGATCATACCGACAACAACCCCAGCTACAACAGCTAATAAATTTTTTATAATTGGATTCATGCGTTCTGCTTTGAGGCGTAAATTAGATAAAAAATAATTATTCTTCTTTGACTACACTCCGATTCAATTTGAAACTTAGGATGGATGCATGATTCTTCAATTCCACTACGTTTTATTCAGTATGAAAATCCAGAAAAGGTTATCGAGGTGGCATAGGGCTTCCAGTTGTTAATCAAAAAGATTGTCATCCTAAGCAAAGCGAAGAATCGAAGCAGTATTTTTTTCAACCATTTCGACCGCAGTGGAGAAATCTTAGAGTTGGTGTTAACTTATTATGATACACCCAATATTTGTGTTCTTTTATTACTAATGGAGTTCAGACAATAAAAATCACCACAATTACCAAGGCAGTCAGCATAAACAAGCCAATAAAGTGTCAATTTTTATTGACTATTAAACTAATAATCGTTAGTTTTAGACTAATAATCATTAGTTAAGCCAATGTCTAATAAATTTTATCCAATTAAAGTTAAATCCATAGAGAAAACAACTGCTGATTGCAGTATAATTTCTCTTGATATGCCCGCAGATTTAAATCCCACTTTTAAATATAAGCAAGGGCAATATTTGACATTTAAAAAAGAAATTAATGGGGAGGACATTAGGCGGTCATATTCCTTGTGCTCAGGTCCATTGGACAACGAGTGGAAAATTGGCGTTAAAAAAATAATTGATGGTCGATTTTCAACCTATGCAAATGATGTACTTAAAGTGGGAGACACATTGGACGTCATGATCCCAAGTGGAAACTTCTACATCGAAGTTGACCCTAATCAGAAAAGAAATTACGTCGTATTTGCGGCAGGTAGCGGCATAACACCCATTCTTTCTATTATCAAAACTCATCTTGAAGCAGAACCCAAATCAACATTCAAGTTATTCTATATAAACCAAACCGTTGCATCTATCATTTTAAAAGAAGAATTAGAAGCTTTAAAAAATCGCTTCATGGCGCGTTTTGAAATATTTTATTTTTTGACTCAAGAATCTAGATCCGTACCTCTTCTCAATGGCAGACTTAACGAAGAAAAGTTAGAAATAATTTTTAAAACTATTTGCGACAGCACACAAATAGATCACTACTTTTCATGTGGACCTGAACCCATGGTAAACATGATTACCAAATTTTTAACAACTAAAGGTGTTGATAAAAAAACAATACACTTTGAATTATTTGGCACCGAGACTAATAAAGATTCGGAACGCAAAAAAGAGCTTTCAGAAAAATTTGCAGGCCAAGTTTGTGATGTGACCATACTAGAAGGTGGAAAGAGTTTTAATTTTAAAATGGAACAAGGCACGGGGAACATTTTAGATACCGCACTCAACAATTCGGCAGATCTCCCGTTTGCTTGTAAAGGAGGTGTATGTGCAACTTGTAGAGCAAAACTTGTGGAAGGAAATGTGGATATGTTATTGAGTTACGGATTAGAAGAAGAAGAAATCGAACAAGGATATATACTAACTTGCCAATCAGTACCAACTTGCGATAAAGTTGTTGTTGATTTTGATGTTTAAAAATTATTCAATAATAATAAAAAACAAACAGCATCATGACTGAAGAAATAAAATTAGAAGATCAATTTCAAGCCAGAATTGACAAAGGCATAAAAATAGAACCTAAAGATTGGATGCCTGAAAAATATCGCAAAACACATATCAGACAGATATCGCAACATGCCCATTCTGAAATTGTAGGTATGCTACCCGAAGGCAATTGGATCACGCGCGCACCTTCTTTGAGAAGAAAAGTAGGCTTGCTGGCTAAGGTGCAAGACGAAGCCGGTCATGGACTGTACTTATATAGCGCAGCAGAAACTTTAGGAATCAGTAGGGACGAAATGTTTGATCAACTCCATACTGGAAAAGCGAAATACTCTTCAATTTTCAACTACCCTACTCTATCTTGGGCAGATATTGGTGCTATAGGCTGGTTAGTTGATGGTGCTGCTATTATCAATCAAGTAATGTTGACGAGAACTTCTTTTGGTCCATACGCAAGAGCTATGGTTAGGATTTGTAAAGAAGAAAGTTTTCACCAAAGACAAGGCTACGAAATTATGCTGACGCTTTGTCAAGGCACGGAAGCACAAAAAGCCATGGCACAAGACGCCTTAAACAGATTTTGGTGGCCGTCACTTATGATGTTTGGACCTAAAGATGAAGACTCACCCAATACGGCACAATCTGTAAAATGGAAAATTAAAAGAAAGACAAATGACGAATTGCGTCAGCAATTTATTGACATAACTGTTCCACAAGCAGATTACCTCGGATTAAAAATGCCAGACCCTGATCTGAAGTGGAACGAAGAAAGAGGACACTATGATTTTGGTGCCATTGATTGGGATGAATTCTGGAGAGTCGTTAAAGGTAACGGACCTTGCAACAAAGAAAGATTAGATGCCAGAGTTGATGCGTGGACTGAAGGGTCATGGGTGAGAGATGCAGCTTTGGCTTATGCAGATAAGAAATCGAGTCTTAAAAGCGAGGTCGCTTGAATTAGATATGGGTTATGAATTATGAATTATAAGTTATGAGATATAAGTTATAAATGGGGAAAATACATTTTTGATTTTTGATTTGGGAATTTTGATTTGGGAGATACTATATCAATGAAAAAATGAGGTCTTAGGAGTTATAAGTTATAAATGGGGAAATTACATTTTTGATTTTTGATTTGGGAGATACTATATCAATGAAGGAATAAGGTTTTAAGAGTTATAAGATATAAGTGAGGAAATTACATTTTTGATTTTTGATTTGGGAATTTTGATTTGGGAGTTTTGATTTATGATTTGGGAGATAAGTAAGAGGCCATACATCTGAGACTTTTGCCAATTTTATCGATACAAATGATGATGGATTATGAAACATAATTAAAGAGATTTTAATCTTGAAGAACTTGTGGTAAAAATTAAATGCGGATCTCAAGAAAAATCGTAAATCTAAGATCTTAAATCAAAAATCATCTAGAATAAAAACAGAAGTACATTAACAAACAAATAAACCAACCATGAGCAATAACGAATGGCCAATTTGGGAAATATTTATTAGGTCAAAAAATGGACTAGAGCACAGACACGTAGGAAGTCTTCATGCATCAGATGCGGATATGGCAATGGAAAACGCCAGAGATGTTTACACAAGAAGACAGGAAGGTGTGAGTATTTGGGTTGTTGAATCCAACCACATAACAGCGTCTAATCCTGATAATAACGGAGAGCTTTTTGAGCCTGCACAGGACAAAGTGTACAGGCATCCTACTTTTTACGATTTACCGATTGAACTTAAGCACATATAAAAGATGGAAAAATCATCCTTATATAATTATCTGCTGATGTTGGGTGACAACTCTATGATCTTAGGACATAGACTTTCTCAACTCTGCGGACATGGTCCTACTTTAGAAACTGACATTGCCTTAACTAATATCTCTTTAGATTTCTTTGGGCAAGTCAGGTCTTATTTTCAATATGCAGCGGAAATAAAAGGAGGAGACGCCACTGAAGATTCCATTGCGTATTTAAGATATGAGCGTGAGCACTTTAACGCTATTTTGGTTGAGCAACCTAATACAGACTTTGCATATGTTATTGCCAGACAATTTCTTTTTGATGCTTATCACAGACTCTTGCTCGAGCAACTCATAGATAGCCAAGATGAAAGAATAGCGGCCATTGCTGCAAAGTCGATTAAAGAATCTAAATACCATTTGAGATTTTCATCCGAATGGGTCAAAAGATTAGGCGCAGGAACAGATATCAGCCATTCAAAAATGCAAGATGCCCTCAATGCATTATTTCCCTTTGTTCATGAATTGTTTCATGAGACAGAGATTGAAAAAGAAATGAAAGACAAAGGCATTGGCGCAGACCTCAACAAAATAAAAGAAAATTATTATCCAATAATTAATGAAGTTTTATCAAACGCTCAAATAATTAAACCAGATTTTCCAGATAGACAAACAAATGGAAAAACCGGCATGCATACAGAATACTTAGGATTTATTCTGGCTGAGTTTCAATACATGCAGAGAGCCTATCCCAATATGACATGGTAATAGATTTATTACATATCGAGAACGAAGAAATCAGAAAAGCGCTCACAGAACTTACTGATCCTGAAATTCCAGTTTTGTCTATTATGGACATGGGCGTCGTTAGACATGTTAGCGAAAAAAACGGTAATGTCTTGGTAAAAATAACACCTACTTATTCAGGCTGTCCAGCCATGGATATGATTGCCACCGAAATAAAATATGCTTTGGATAGTTTAGGCTACAACACAGACGTTGAACTGGTTTTATCTCCTGCATGGACAACAGATTGGATCACCGAAAATGGAAGAAAAAAATTAGAAGAATATGGCATTGCTGCACCGTTGGATGAGCAAAAAGATAAACGCGTTTTAATAGATGGTGAAAGATTAATACATTGCACAAATTGTAACTCAACCAATACTGTTATGGTTTCCCAATTTGGTTCGACGGCCTGTAAAGCATTATTTAAATGCGAAGATTGTCTCGAGCCATTTGATTACTTTAAATGTTTAAAATAAAAAATGAGCGAATCAATACTTTTTGAAAAAAAAGGTCACATTGCAAAAATTACTTTCAACAGACCTGAAGTTTATAATTGCCTTAACAGAGAAGCTGCGCTCAGATTGCAAGCGCTTATTAGAGAATGTGATTCTGATGATGCCATCCGAGTGATATATATAACGGGTACAGGAAAAGCTTTTGGCGCAGGCCAAGATCTAAATGAAATCCAAGAAGGAAAAATCGCTTTAGAAAAAATAGTTGAAGAGCACTACAACCCCATCGTATTGTCAATTTACAATTCTCCTAAAATTGTTGTTGCTGCTGTAAACGGCGTCGCTGCTGGTGCCAGTGCAAATATTGCTTTAATTTGTGACATGACTATTGCTGCAGAATCTGCCAGCTTCATCCAAGCGTTTAGCAAAATTGGTTTGATCCCTGACTCTGGTGGAACATTTGTATTGCCAAGATTAGTGGGATTTCAAAAAGCTCTTGGACTGGCTTTAACAGGAGATAAAGTCAAAGCAGATGAAGCTGAACGCTTAGGTATGATTTATAAGGTTTTGCCTGACGAAGGTTTTGCGGAAGCATCATGGACAATGGCTGAAAAATTGGCAGCACTCCCTCCGCTGGGTTTGAGGTATACAAAAGCACTTTATAACAAAGGGATTTGCAACAACCTTAAAGATCAGCTGGATCTAGAACAAGAGTACCAAGTCAAGGCAGGCAATACGGAGGATTATCATGAATGTGTGCAAGCGTTTTTGGAAAAAAGGAAGCCTGTTATTAAGGGGCGGTGAGTGAGTTATAAGTTAGGAATTAAGAATTAAGAGTTAGGAATTAAGAGTTAGGAATTAGGAATTAGGAATTAGGAATTAAGAATTAAGAATTAAGAGTTAGGAATTAAGAGTTAGGAATTAAGAATTAAATTAGAAAGAGAGTTAGGGTACTAGGTGAAGAAATCAAATCTTAAGTTTAAAATCGGAAATCAAAAATTGAATAAATGAAAGTCGGAATAATTGGATCCGGAACAATGGGAAGTGGGATCGCACAAGTGGCGGCTACTGCGGGATGGGAAGTTTGGGTTTATGATCTCAAAGAGGAGGCACTTTTAAATGCTGTAACCAAACTAGAAAAAATTCTCAAGAGATTAGTAGAGAAGGGGCGTATTGATGATGATAAAAAAAAGAGCATTCAATCAAATATAAAGTATGTCGACAATTTAAAGTCGCTTTCAGAATGTGACTTGGTCATTGAGGCGATAGTTGAAAACTTAGACATAAAGAAAAAGGTATTTTCTGAAATTGAATCTATCGTTTCTGATGAATGTATTCTTGCTTCCAATACCTCTTCACTATCTATCACTTCTATTGCCTCCGCTTGTGAAAATCCTGAACGGTTTATAGGTATCCACTTTTTTAATCCAGCGCCTTTAATGCGATTGGTAGAAATCATACCAGCCATCCAGACCAAGAAAAGAGTAACAGATAAAGTTTTAGATATCATTCAATCATGGAAAAAAGAAACTGTTCTGGCGAAAGATACACCAGGCTTTATTGTCAATAAAGTGGCGCGACCATTTTATAGTGAAGCTATAAGAATCTTTGAAGAAGGTATGACCGACCAAGCTCCGCCAGATGCTTTTGCCACGATTGATTGGGCCATGACAAAGTATGGAGGATTTAGAATGGGTCCGTTTACTTTAATGGATTTTATTGGCAATGATGTTAATTACAAGGTAACGGAAACGGTATGGAAAGCATTTTATAATGACCCCCGATACACACCATCCTTTACACAAAAGAGACTTTCAGAAGCAGGTTACTTGGGTAGAAAATCTGGAAGAGGATACTACAATTATGATGAAAAAGCCAAACCTGCGCAAGCAAATGAAGACGACAGCCTGGGTCAAGAAATATCAGACAGAATAATCACAATGTTGATTAATGAAGCGGCAGATACTTTGCATAGAAATATTGCCACATTGGAAGACATTGACAAAGCTATGACTACAGGTGTCAACTATCCTAAAGGGCTTTTCAAATGGGCGGATGAAATTAGCATTGACGAGATTGTAAATCGCATGGACACATTGTATGATGAGTATCATGAGGACAGGTATCGTTGCAGTCCGCTTTTAAGAAAGATGTCACAAAATAAAAATACTTTTTACAGTTAAAAATAAAGTTATGAGCAAGTTGGGAAATTATATAATGGGACAATGGGTTGATGGCGATGGAGATGGTGATCCACTTTACAATGCTGTTGACGGTACGATTGTAGCTACCGCAACTACTAAAGGATTAGATTTTGAAAAAATACTTTCTTACGGAAGATCTGAAGGAAGTAAAGTCTTGAGAAAAATGACATTTCAAGAACGAGGAGTGATGCTCAAAAAACTCGCACTTTATCTAACCAAACGCAAAGAACAATTCTATGACATCAGTTACAAAACAGGAGCCACGCGGATTGACAGCTGGATAGATATAGAAGGTGGTTTTGGCAATTTATTTGCCAACGCTTCATTAAGAAGAAATTTTCCCAATCAACCTTTCCATGTAGATGGCGAAACTGTAGATTTATCACGTGGTGGCCAGTTTATGGCACATCATATCATGGTACCTAAAAGAGGTGTTGCTATTCATATCAATGCATTTAATTTTCCTGTTTGGGGTATGCTTGAAAAATGTGCCGTCAATTGGATGGCAGGAGTACCCGCAGTTGTAAAACCTGCAACGGCTACTTCGTATTTAACCGAAGCTGTTGTAAGAGAAATTGTTGCTTCTGGAATTCTTCCTGAAGGGGCATTGCAACTTATTTGTGGCTCTGCTAGATCAATATTAGATACAGTTGAATCGCAAGATGTAGTTACATTTACAGGATCTGCAACTACAGGTCGGATGCTTAAGGCGCACCCAAGAATCATAAACGAAGCGGTTCCATTTAATATGGAAGCCGATAGTTTAAATTGTTCTGTCTTAGGCGAAGATGCTAAACCAGGCACTCCTGAGTTTGGTCTATTTATAAAAGAGGTGCGTAAAGAAATGACTGTAAAATGCGGTCAGAAATGTACAGCTATAAGAAGAGTGATTGTGCCAGAGAATATGATAGAAGATGTTCAAATCGCTTTGGGTAAAGCTTTGTCAAAAGTTAGTATCGGAAATCCCACAGCCGAAGGGGTCCGCATGGGTGCATTGGCAAGTAAAGACCAAGTGGTTGAAGTTAAAGACCGCGTCAAAGAAATAGCAAAAACTGCAGAAATCGTTTATGGCAGTGTTGACAAAGTAGATTTGATAGATGCCAATTACGAAGACGGTGCTTTTTTAAGTCCCATATTATTATTAGAAAACAGCCCTTTCAAAAATGTTGCGGCTCATGAAGTAGAAGCTTTCGGTCCTGTAAGTACGTTGATGCCATACAAGAATATGGACGAAGCAATACATTTGGCGCAGATGGGGAAAGGCTCTTTGGTCTGTTCTATGGCAACTTATGATGACAATCTAGCTAGAGATTTTGTAGTAGAAGCGGCAACACATCATGGTCGCATATTGATATTCAATAGAGATAATGCAAAGCTTTCAACAGGGCATGGCTCTCCCCTACCTACACTTGTTCATGGAGGTCCAGGTCGTGCAGGTGGTGGCGAAGAAATGGGAGGTATGCGTGGCGTAAAACATTATCTACAGAGATGTGCTATCCAAGGCACACCAAATACTATTACTGCCATTACTGGAATATATCAACAAGGTGCTGACTACAACGACAAGGTTGACCATCCATTCAAATATCACTTTGAAGACATCCAACCAGGTATGTCATTGAAAACGCACAAGCGAACTTTTACCGACAGCGATATTATTAATTTCTCAAATCTGACTTGGGATCACTTTTATGCCCATACAGATATCACTTCTTTAGACGGTACCATTTTTGAAAAACGCGCCGTTCATGGTTATTTTATTTTGGCCGCAGCCGCAGGACTTTTTGTTTACCCCAATAAAGGGCCAGTAGCTGCTAATTATGGTTTGGATGAGTGTCGTTTTTTAAGACCACTTTATCACAACGATACAGTCTATGTAAGATTGACTTGTAAGGAAAAACAAGATCGCGATGTAAGGGGACAACAATTTCCTTCTGGTGTAGTTAAGTGGTTTGTAGAAATGTTTGATCAAGATGATGAGAAGGTGGCTATTGCCACGATATTGACTATGGTCAAAAAGCAATCACCTTTCAAAGAGATCAATCGTCAGACTATAGAATCATACCTCAATAATTTGACTGAGGACAGCAAACCTTTATGGGGCATCATGACGCCTCAGCACATGGTTGAACATTTAGAATATACTCTACATGCCGCTACTAATAAAATCGTTATCCAAATTGCAACGCCTGAGGAACATTTAGAAAAATACCAAGACTCTTTATGGAACTATAGATCCATGCCTCAAGGCTTTCATCTTCCTACTTTAAGGAAGGGCGCCTTAGAGGATCTTAATCACAAAAATCTAGAGGATGCTAAGAAATCTTTTCTTAAAACCTACGAAGAATTTGATCGCTATTTTAAAGAGAATCCAGGGTTAAAAACGAAGAATATCATATTTGGAAATTTAGATAAATTCCAATGGGATCTTATGAATACCAAACACTTTAATCATCATTTTAATCAGTTTGGCTTATTTGAATAATTCCTCTTTTGAAAAGCACTCAAGGTTAATCTATAACAGCCGGCAATATATAGCGTTCCATCATTTGATCTACTTGCATGTGTGCAAATGGCATTCCATAAGCTGATGCTGTAATGACAATGACTAAAGGCAGATTTTTAAAAATATAAATTTTATTGCCACCGTTTCCACTGCAAGTAGAATAAGCATATTCTTTGCCATCTACTGTATATATATTATTCCAAAATAAATAACCGTAGGTCCCATTTTCTATACCCTCTTGATTTACCTGATGCGCTAAACTTTTTTCGACCCATTTCTCAGGAATAAGCTGTTGACCTTTCCACTGCCCTTTGTTTTTATACACTTTACCCCACTTGGCAAAATCTACAGCGCGCAATTGCAATCCCCCAGCAGTATTTCCCACATTCTGAGGTGTAAATTGCCAGTTTCTTTTTGTTATACCTAAAGGTTTAAAAAACTTTTCATCTGTATAGTTCACCAAGCCACCTGGTACAGACTTATCAATCACATCACCTAAAACAACTATGCCTGCAGTCAAGTAATCAAAGTCATTCTCCATCGTTTTATTTTTGTCAATCGGCAGATCTAAAGTGAACTTAACCCAGTCCTCTGTTAGATACATTTTTTCTTCATTGCCAGGAGAATCATAATCATCATCATTGCCCAAAATATTTGAGCTCATTGTTAAAAGAGATTTTAAAGTAACCTCTTCTTTTAATGGATCGTAATTTTCAAAGTTTTTTAGATCGTAGAATTCTTTAAGTTTGAGATTCTCATCATTTAGATATCCCTCTTTAATAGCGATGCCCATCATGGTTGAAGCAATCGTTTTACCTACACTTCTGGAGTCATGTAAGCTTTCACGATTTTCTCCATTATAATATTCTTCAATCAAAAGCTTTTCATCTTTAATTACAACAACACCATTAATAGCAACAAAGCGATTCTGTGCTATCTTCTTATTCATCGTTTCTATTTTGCTTTTGTCAAAAGAAGATTCAGAAAGTGCCCAACCACTATTTTTAGATATCGGTTTCACCTTAACTGCTTCAATATCATGAGGAATCTCTTTTACATTTACATCTACTTCGCCACTTGCTATTACATTACCTTTCTTTGTTTCATCTTCAGTATAATAAGTTTGAATTTCAATTTTTAATGTATGTACACCTTCAGCCAAAACATCTTCTCCCCCACCCATCTTCATAAATCTCAACCACAGGTACCAACCCCAATAATCTAAACTTTCGGGATACAATAAAGTAATATCATATTCCTTTCTGTTGAGTTTGTCTTTGGGCCAACCTGCACCGGGATGCAAATTGTGATTATACACTTCTTCACCATCCACAATAAAATTAAATCGAAAATTACCGTTTTGAATCAATGTTTCGTCTGAAGCAACTTCATCTATCTTACGCAGGGCAGTAATCAGCGGCTCATCTAATGTGAAATGGATATTTAAATATTTATCCAAGTTTAAATTGAATTGATCTTTGAATGCTGTCGTTTGAGTTGTGTCTCTAAGATCAGAAGTAGAAAATTTTATTGGAGCGATATTGTCATCATTAGAGTTGATTCCATTTTGAGCTTCTTGCGTAACAGATGGTTTGCATGAATATAAAATGCTAAATACGATTAGGAAGAGAGTAGTAAAATTGATTTTCATAATTAAAGTTTTAAGCAATGGATATTACACAAATCTAAGACTGTATATACACCCATTCGCACCATATTATAAAATGGCACTTATTCTTGTAAAGTACAATAAGCTGATTGTCAATTAATTATAAATTTCGACAGACTTTTTGTATGCGAAAGGCGTTTTGCCAGTAATATTCTTGAAAACTCTATTAAAAGTGGTCTTAGAGTTAAACCCACATTCAAATGAAATGCCTAATAGAGTGATTTGGCTATAGGCTGGGTCATTCAATTTTTCGATGACAGCTTTCACGCGGTATTCATTTATAAATTCAGAAAAACTTTTACAAATACCTTCATTGATAACTTTTGAAAGTGTGTTTGGGTGCATATCTAAAGATTCTGCCAAGGACTTTAGGCTCAACTCTGAGTCCAAATAATATAAATTACGCTCTATATCTAGCTTTAGCGAATGAGCTTGTTCAACTATTTCTTTGGAAAGTTCAGCAGGTTTTACTGATTCTACCGTTTGTATACGCGCCGACTTTTCCAAAAAAACAATCTCAGGTTTAAGAAATGCCTCTATGCTTATCCAAATGGTAATTAATGAAAGCAATATATAAATTGGATAATAATCTTTTATACCCAAATTAAAATTAAAAACGAAATAGTCAATGAGACTGTAAGGCACCATCATAAACCATAATATCCCAAAAATAAATATCAACCTCGTCAACCAACGTAAGTTATATTTATCATCATTACTGTAATTTGCTTTAAGCCAAGAATGGTACTGACGCAATTTTTTTGTGGACACAAAAGCGTAGGCCAAAATAGAAATTATGGCAAAGAGTTGTACAATGGGTATTAGTGTATAAAAAGTATTTGTATCAGTTGCCAAAATATTCTTACCTAATGCTTCCTTGCACAATATCAAATGTACAATGAGTTCAAATGCGAGTGGCACTAAATGTAGAAATGTGGTTTTAGAGAATTGCCATTCTGGTTCTGTCATTTTCTTGACATAGAAAAACAACAAGGGACCTAAGGCTAAAGAAAAATTTACTGGAATCAAATAGAATTTAGGTAAATACCTAAACAAATCTAGATCCAAACTCAAAACCCAAATATTCCAAAAAACTATGACTAAAGAAAGCAAGCCTAAAAACCGATTGGCTTTTTGATTGATTCGTTTTGCGAATATCAATAAACACGCAAAGCACAATCCTATAAAAACTGAAGCAATTATTATTAAGTTAAAAGGGTTGAGGTCTAGTGAATACATTTAACTTTGAAAGTATACTTATTTATTCAATAATTTAGAATTTTGAATAAATACCAACATTAGTAATTTGCTTTAAAGAAAGAGCCTTCACCAAATAATTGGACAATAGACGCGACCTTCTCCTTAAATTATTTGTGAATTAATTTCCTAGAGGTAAATCCTACAAAACAGTTCAATTAATACGAAACAAATTAACAGAGACGCAAGTTTAATAATAATTATAAGAAATCTCTTATAACCTCAAACCAATATCCGAAGCAATGAGAGATTCTAATTTTATCTATTCGCCTAATTCCATCAACTTATCCTCAACTTCTGCCAAAGATTTTTCCTTAGGTTTTAAATTTACTTTATCGTGTACATGAATATTCGTAACTTCCATTTTTAAACAAAGACACTAAAACAAATTGAGTGTTTACAATCTCTAAAACTTAAATCATGTTATCTCAACACCACAATCCGCTCCACCACAAACCTATCAGATTTTTTATCCTTTATCATCATCACGTATGTGCCTTGGACTAAATGAGAAACTTCAACTTCTGCTTTATTATCGTAGTGACCAATTAAGCGTCCATTTAAATCATACAATGAAGCCACATAATCTAAACGTCCATCTATCTTAATGTATAAAATATTTTGGACTGGATTGGGTCTTAATTCAATCGAAACACCTTCAATGTCATGCGTCCCTACTCCACCGTCTATGCCATCACAATCTTCATCAATTCCATTTCCATCTATTTCTGTAGCGGCAGGATTAATGTTTGGATCACTGTCATCGCAATCGGTGTTATCTAAAACATATCCAAACAAACCGTTACAATCTGTCACACTTTCATTGGGGTCTCCAAATGAATCGCCATCGGAGTCAAGAAAATATTCAATAAAAGAAAAGCCATCATCAATGACGCCATCACAATTATTATCAGCGCCATCACAGATCTCTGCATTTCCAGGGAAATTAAATGGATCATCGTCATCGCAGTCTAAATCATTGGCTACATAACCTGGCGGTTGTATACAGTCGTTTATTACAACACTTGGGTCACCAAAAGAATCTCCGTCATTATCTAAATAGTAATTTGCATTTGCAACGTCTTCATCTATTTGCCCATCGCAATCATTGTCTACATTATCACACTGTTCTATTGCACCAGGAAAAACATTAGGATTATTATCATCGCAATCTTGACTGGCTGTTACATAATTAAATGGTGCTTGACACGCAATTATGCTAATATTTGAATCTCCAAAATTATCACCATCATTGTCAAAGAAGTAGGTAAATGTTGGCAACCCTTCATCAACTTGTCCATTACAATTATTATCTAGACTATCACATACTTCTGGGTTACCCGGAAAAATAATGGGATTGCTGTCATCACAATCACTATCATTTGATACGTAGCCCATTGGAGGATCACAAGCAACTAGGGAATTATTAGGATCGCCTGCCCCATCCATGTCGCTATCTAAATAGAATGTCATCATTGCTCCATTTTCATCTATTTGTCCATCACAATTATTATCTATATTATCGCATATATCAATGGCAGCCGGATTGATATTTGGATTTGAGTCATCACAATCTGAGGAATTTGTAACATAACCAAAAGGCTGCTCACAATCCGTTACCGCAACAAGAGGATCACCAAAAGTATCTCCATCACTGTCTAAATAATATGTAAGCTGAGTCACATTCTCATCAATATTACCATCACAATTATTATCTATACCATCACAAAGTTCTGACACAGAAGGATTGATATTTGGATTTGAGTCATCACAATCAGAAGAATCTGTAACATAACCTAAAGGCTGCACACAATCAGTTAACGAAACCAAGGGATCACCAAAGGTATCCCCATCGCTATCTAAATAATATGTAAGCTGCATCACATTCTCATCGACCATTCCATTACAATTATTATCTAAACCATCACAAAGCTCAATAGCAGATGGATTAACATTTGGATTGCTGTCATCACAATCCAATGCATTTGCCACATAACCTAAAGGTTGTGCGCAGTCATTAATAAATATCGCAGGATCTCCAAAAGCATCTCCATCACTGTCTAAGTAATAACTGATAAAAACGACACCTTCATCTATTTGTCCATTACAGTTGTTGTCTTGACCATCACATTGCTCTGTGTTGCCTGGATAATTATTAGGATCATTATCATCACAATCTAAATCCGAAGTAACACCATCGTTATCATTATCAATTCCAACGTCTGTTGTACACGTTAGGAAACTTGAAGCATTGGGACATACAGGATTATTTGAAATAGCCACTACCTCTATAGTGACACTTTGGCCAGGTGCTAAGCCATCAAAACAAAAATCTAACCCTGAGGTTGTCGCAACAAAAACGCCATCAATATAAACTTCATACTGATTCACGCCTACAATCGCATTCCATGCAAAACAAACTTCACTTGTAGTAGCACTTGTACAGAATAATATAGGATTCTCTAATGCTGCTAATACTGTGTAGTCCCATTCAAGTGCATTTGATTGGCAACCATTCGCATCCGATACTACTACACCTATAGTATAGGATCCTGGTATTTGTGCAGGTATTGAAATCGAAGGTGCGTTGGCCTGAGCGGGTGTCCACATGTACTGAAAAGGTCCAGTTCCATTATGCGTCACCATTAAGGAAACAGTCTCTCCCGCACACACTAAATTTTGTCCTACAATTGAAGCGGCTAACATATTTTCTATGGCAATACAGTATTGCGCTGTTGATGTAGAACAACCGTTTGATATATTTACATTGATGCAAAAATCCTGATTGACATTGCTTGGCACAAAAACTTCTACCGAACGCTCATCTAAAGCCACTACAAACTGCACATTAGGATTTGTACTTGTCCAAGAGACATTATCAAATCCTGAATGTACATTTTCCAACTCATAAATTGTCGTACTTCCTGCACAGACAGACTGTGGTCCATCAATTATGGCTTGAACAATATCGAGTTCAATACAATCTCGTGTAGTATCATTGCAACAAGATCCTTGAATGTCTTCTAGACAAATTATGTATGATTGACCTAATGCTGAATTGGGTATCATTAATGGATCAAATACGCGACCGTTCTCAGAATTATTAATTATTAATTCTGAACCCACACCTGGAAAAGGAGGATCAAATGACCACACAAAAGCCGCATCTAAATACTCTGGATATGCGTCACAAAATGTTTCGTAACCTAAATTGGAGGAATTTCCATTGTGTAAAATATTTAGATCCAATGATTCACCAACAAGCAATTCAAGTGGAAAATTTTGACTTGAACAAGGATCCTCAAAAACAAAACTGCAACTTGATGTCGCAATTCCGATAGGATCAGGTAATTCAAAATCTTGTTGTCCTGTTATTAAAAACTCATAAGTACATAATGATTCTCCACAGCCATCAACAAATAAATAATATTGTCCTCCCACTTCAAGATCAGAATATGAAAAACTTAAGCTTGAAGAATTTGTGCATTCAGATTGATAAACCAAACAATTATCAAGATCCGAAAAGCAGTAATTATAGATACCTGCTTCTATACCTATGTCACCATTTGCAGCAGCTGTACAATCTATATTTTGTATGGTAATATTTACATTAGAATTTCCTGCAGTAAATGAATACCATTTTGTATTTGTGCTTTCATTTGAAGGTGCGCATAAATATTGAGGCTGAATTTGCGCTCCATTAAAAAGATCATCTTGATACCCAGTATAATCGTTGGCATTACAGATAGTTATCGGATTAATTTCTAAAGGTGAACAAGAAGGCGTTGAAATATTAAAATTGATTACATCTGGACTATCTGCATCGCAGCTTTCATCATCGAAGCAACCTGTTTGTCCATCTGCTAGCGTAAACATTTCTATTTTGAGGTAATCTGCATTATCAACACACGCGGCTAAATCATCTTTCACTTTTAAGTTAAAAACAAATTGAACATTAGATGTCGAACCACAGGTTGCGGGAAAACCCCATCCATTATCCGGATCACCATCATTTATGCAATTCATACCATTAGAAACAAACCACCAGCCTCCAGGCAATAATGCTCCTGCTGGCAATCCACCAGTTCCAAAATTTAATTGACTGCCACCATGAGGACTTGCGCTTAGAGACAAATTATCAGATAGAAAGTTATAATCCACTTGTCCTTCAGTCAACCAAGTCCATCCCCCCGCTTGATTTTGTCCCGCGAGACCTAATTGCATTAAATCCCATCCTGCACCCAAACTTGGAATAACACCTTGAAGAAACTGGCAATTATTTCCTTGTCCTACAGGGTTACTAGAAAACGCTACTTCATAAGTAACACTAACGGTTTCCCCAGGGAAGAAAGGACCATTGGGGCTAAGACCCAAATGTTCAGGTCTGGAAATTTGAAAAACACCACTGGCACATTCTAAAGGACCAGAGACACCAGAATTCACGCAAATATCAAATTCTGCATCTACAACACTTTCGACAGAGACGTAATAAGTCTCATTCATATTTACTGGGAAAGTCAAATTTGCACCTGCTGCACATGAGAATACTGCACTCCCTGTACAACTTCCACTGTAAATATTTACAATGGGCGCAAAGGCAGGATCAAGCGCGTTTATTGTAAAAATAACTTCAGTTACATCACCTGTTGAAAAACTATACCAAGCCGCATTTCCCAATCCACACACATCATCGCAAGCAAAACTATTACAGCCCGCTACACACAGCTGCCCACTTGTCGTCGTCACAGTTCCTATATCAAATGCTGCATTACAATCCACACCAAACTCACCACATGAACCAATATCACTGAAAATAAAACTAAATTCTCCGCAATCAAATGGACTTGAAGTCAAGACGCGTATAAAAATGCTTTCTCCGCATGTATTGACCTCTTGCGGGAAATCGGTAGCACTAAAATTATTTATTGGCGTATTACAATCTGCCTCAAATATTGTTACGGTTTCATTTACAATTCCTGATGCTTGGAAATCCAGTAAGATGCCGCCACTATTACTTTCAATTTCAAACCAGACACCATCATTTCCATCACAACAATTAGAATAAACATCTCCACTTACTGCAAGAGTAGCATTTGCACAACTGGTGTTTGACACTAGACTAGGTAATGTTATTGTATATTCTCCATCTTCAGGTATGAGCAGAAAATAGTTCCTGTTTTCATCAATAAAAACTTGTTCGTTTGTGCAACTAGAAATACAGCCTAAATCACTGCATATGCCAGCCAGTAAATCATATTCTCCTTCAATTAAAAAGTAAGGTAAATCTGGGGCAAATTCCAATTGATACCAAGCCGCTCCATCTTGCGTACATGGTCCACACGAATCATCATCAGGGCAGGCATAGCCTGTAAAGCTTCCTTGAAAATCAGAAGCGCCACAGGCAAAGTTTGTCATGTCTAACACAATCGCATTAGCGCAATCGTCATTTACAACAGGTAACTCTTCTAAAACTTCTATTTCAAAATTGCCGCCAATATCAGACATCACTTCTAGTAAATATGTTCCTGCAGCAAGACATCTGTACTCTAAATTAGCTACACAACTAGCGCCTGTAGGAACCAAAGGCGTACTACAATCGTCTAAGTACAATGCACCCCAATGTGCTACACCACTTATTATATTTATATTGAGTTTGGTTCCATCATTTGCAACATCATATTCAAACCATTTAGAGTGCGCACCTTGACAAGCACTACCACTTGATGGACTGGCACATACTGTTGTTTGACCGCTAATACCACCTTGGGGCATAGACCTAGGATCTGTACATTCATCTAAAAAAGATTCTGGTGCAATCAACTCAAATCCATCTGACCCACCAATTAAAATATAATAGGTCATTGAATGGTCAACATTAGTTTCAGAGTAGTCTGCACAATCAGAAAGCATCGTTAATGATGCACAATCAGGTCCTCTAAAGACATTAATATTATCAGAACCTACTAAATCAAATGCTGTAACTTCTTGGTCTACATCAAATGAATACCAAACTCCAGGTTCACCTATCATACAACCTGCACTTTCAATATCTGCACAAGCATCGTCATCGTTTGAAAATCCCGCAAAAACACCACCGCAAACTAGCGTACCAAGAGGCTCTGCTTGATCACATATATCAGTAAAAGATCCCGATGAATATATAATATCAAATTGCTCCCCTTCTTCAATTAAGATAAAATAAGAAGTAGAACTGTTTGGTAAGTTTTCTGTAAAGCTTCCTGTGCAACCATTATCTACGATATTTAAAGATCCACATGTACCTTCATACAATTCGAAATCACCTATTACGGTAAAGTAAGCCAAATCAACATCGGCTTGAAATGTATACCAGCCCGTGTTTAATCCTGTCAAACAAGCAGAAGCTTCGGCATCTGGTGTATAAGGACCACCAGGTAAAGGACCATCAGTGGTCGGGCCATTGCCGCACGACAATAATCCCAAATCAATAGCTCCAGAGCATTGATCTTGGGCCTGACTGGAATAACTTAAAAAAATAAAAAATAATAGTGCTGTAAAACTGAAATGGAACGAATTAAAGGTAAAACGCATGGATTACTAGTTGAATTGATAGATAATACAAAATAATCAATTTTTGGAGTTTGTCTTACTTCTAGGGCATTAAAGAAATGCAATTAAAATGAGCCCATTAAGTATGAACGTTTTGAAAAAGCTATTCGTGATTTTTATAGGAAAGTAATTGTCTTGAAAGCTATGCCAACATTATGCCTCAACGTCATTCATACTTTTTAGTGGCATCAATTGCAAATTGATTGCCACCATAGCATACATTTATAATATATTATTAAATATAATACAACATCAGGAAATTGAAATACATTCACCAATCAAAGGGTATGGTTAGTGATATTGTTACATAGAAGGATATTGTTTGTACACAAAATTATAATGAAAATTTAAACAATTAGGGTTGCCATGGGTTCTTACACCAATGCAAATGATATTGCGCACAAGATAAATTGTCTAATGTTGATATTTTTATACCCCACCAACAGACTTTTACGATTTCTAAAACGGCAACAAGAGAGATAAAAGTCAAAATTAGTTTAAGGAGAAGTTGATAAAAATTTCAAATAATCTATTTTAGATCATTTGAATGAAATGAAGAAGAATAAATAACAGGAATATTCCTATAGGTGAATCATAGCCAAATTATCTCGCGGACGAGAAAAGCGTAAAGAGAAATATAGGAGTGGCCATTTAAAATGAAATATAAAACCTTTTTAATCCAGAAAAGATGTTGGCTTAACTCAGATTGAGATAGCAGATTAATTGTAATACCCAAGAGAATGTTTCAAGATTTGAAAACACAATAATATAAACCTATCGACTCTGAGAAATTCTGTGGGAGCGCAAAGAGTTGGGCATGAACTTTTCATTAATATTTCTGGCAAATCAGTTCCTAATTCTAAAGCTTCGATTAAACAATTACCACATGAATGCTTTAAAGTCACATCATCAAAACCATTTTGCAATTCACTTGACATTTTTTAAAGCAAATGATCAAGTCGTAGTGCTAAAGTAAAACAGAGTATACGGAGCGTAGATGCATGGAGATTTTTATGCGTATACCTTGCGGTCAGAATGCGATGACATATAGCATTGCAAACTAAAAAGATAGAATATTTAAGGGGTTAAAAAGATAGAATTTTTAAGGGTGTTAATATTTATAATTTTGGCTGTTAACTTAGCCTACTTCAGTAATCGGTCTAAGAAATAGTTGGTCATTTTCTCCGACTGATCATGTTTAGTCTGAAATAAATTGATGACTAACATTGGAGAGTAAAAAGATAGAATTTTTAAGGGTGTTAGTATTTATAATTTTAGTTGTTAATGTGGCCTACTTCAGTAATCGGTCTAGGAAATAGTTGATCATTTCCTCAAGTTGATCATGTTTAGTTTGGCAGCAATTTGTGACTTCCGTTATAGCACACATGTGTTCGGCGTAGTAAGTATGATCGATAGCTAATTTCAAAACATTTGTGGCCAACGCGCGGGGGTATTTAAAATCGGCGTTGCACGCTGAAATTAATGCCGCAATATTATTATTAAGATTGGTGAAATTTTTAAACAAACCACACTTGTCATTGTCTTCCACTTTGCGATTGTGAAAAACTTTTGTGGATTGTTCAACCACAATTTTATGCAGTTTCTTTTGATTGATATAATCAACTGGACTGGCTTCGGTAGATCCTTCAACCATAGTTTTTACGGCCAACCTTAACCTCTCTTGAGGATCAGTAATGTTGCGGGTATTAATCATTATAAGATAATCCAAATAATCCCAATACCAAGATGTTAGGTATACTAGCAGAAAGTGTTTGTTTTCAAAATACCTGTAGACCGAGGCTTCAGTTGAGTCCATGGCTTTAGCCAACTGCTTAAAATTGAAACATTGAAAACCAGTTTCCGATAAAAGTTCAATCCCGTGTTTTATGATTTTACGGCCCAACTCTGTCTCAGCTGGATCTCTTAAAAATGTCTTTGGATTAACCTTTATTGTAATTCTGATTCTCACTTAAATAGTTATGTATTAAACATCAATATAATTATCAAACAAAAAAAGTACACTTTGGTTTAAGCCGCTTTTAAGTGGTGCAAAGTTTTTTTCAATTTTTTGCGCGCATGATGAATTCTACTTTTAACTGTACCTAAAGGAATTTCGAATTTTTCTGCTATCTCTTCATAAGAATATCCTTCAAAGTAAAAAAGAAACGGTTCCTTTAAGCTTGAAGGCAAATCTGTAATAGCATCATTAATATAATCCAATTGGATCTTAGAGATACCATCATTAGATGCTTTAAAGTTTTCATTGCTACTTGCATAGCTTCCTATGTCATCAGTTGTGGTATATCTTGATTTCTTACGATAGCCATTTATAAAGTTATTGCGCAAAATAATCGATAACCATGCCCTTAGGTTTGTCCCTGGTTTAAAACTAGCTTGATTCTTTAAAGCCTTGTATACTGTTTCTTGAACCAAGTCGTCTGCTTTCTCACTTTCCTTAGTGTACTTGTAAGCCACTTTATAGAGGAAAGGAATTTGATCTTGTATAGCCATAATAGTCTATTTTACATTTATAATAGTAAAACTATCATTATTGTTGCGTGAAAGCTAATTTTTTGATATAAATGTCTAATTATTAGACATTAAATGTCCTAATACGACACTTTCGTAATAGTAAAGCTATTATAAGTTTAATCGATGGAAGCCTGTAAGATGGGTAAGGGATGCAGTAGATTGTCTTTGATGTAGACTATTTTTTCAAGATTCTGTCCGATAATCATTCTTGAAAAGCCATTTAAGTCTCTGCTTTTCAAGGCATTGTGGTAAACAGGCAATAATTTAGACAGCTCAATGTTTATTTTCCATAATGCTTCTGTCTCAGAATTTAATACAGGAAAGGCAGATGTTCTATCTGAACCCAGTAATTGTATACCCGCTTTTGTGACAATATCAGAATAGCGTGTTAAACAATTGACATTAAAGGCTCTGATTTCAATCAATGCCTCAATAGTAGCTTTATCGTTATTGCTTGATGTAATACGATCTAACTCTTCCTGAAACTTCCTGTGTGCTGTGATCAAATATTGAATCACGTGCTTAGAAAACGATTTTTTCTGTTTACTTATGTTCATAATTGTTTAGTATTCAAGGTGATACATATACTATTATGCCTCAATAACGCAGAAAAGTTGCATCGAGTCTCAAAATATTATGATTTTAACATTTCGTTTATAGCTGATCTATCGTACTTTAAGCATTACGACTGCTATAATTTAATTTGGAATTATACTCCTAAGCCTTGTAAAGATTGGCTTTTGGGGACTATCGGCGCCGAGTTTTGTTTTTTCTGCGCTTGTAAACCTTACTTTTAATGATTTCCTGCTTTTTAGCTTTTTTCTTGTCAGCAATTAGTTTTTCAGCTAAATCTGGCCTGCCCATAGCATCTAATTTGTCTTTTATAAGCCCATAATTTTCTCGTTTGTACCAAAAGAAGAAAAGATGTTGATTTTTCTTTTGCTTGGCTGTCTTGGCTGTATAAATTGATCTTAAAGTATATGGATGAACGCCAGTATAATAGATAATTGTAGCTACCGTCATAGGCGTCGGAGTAAAATCCTGCACTTGTTCTAGCTTAAAACCCATATCCTTGGTTTCAGCCGCTAGATTGGCCATTTCTTCATCAGTAGAACCAGGATGAGAAGAGATAAAATATGGAATCAAAGGTTGATTTAGTCCATGCTTTTCATTAAGCTTTTCATATTTCTTTTTGAATTGATGAAAATGCTTAAAAGATGGCTTCCTCATGACCTTGAGTGTATCATCGGAAGTATGCTCAGGAGCAACTTTCAATCTACCACAAACATGTCGTGACACCAATTGGTCCATATATTCGTCACTACTCCCATCACTATTTTTAGTATAGTCATCTACCAATAAATCATATCTGATTCCACTGCCTACAAAAGCTTTTTTGACTTTTGGATTGGCATCCACAGCTCTGTAAATTTTAGTCAATGGTTTATGACTTGTATCTAGATTACTACAGACAACAGGATGGATACATGAAGGCGCTACACATCGATCACATATCGATTGTATCTTACCTTTCATTTTATACATATTAGCAGATGGGCCACCCAAATCACTTATGTAACCTTTGAAGCCTGGCATTTCTGTTACCTGCTCCACTTCTTTGAGAATAGATTCCTCAGATCGACTGGCGACAAACTTTCCTTGATGCGCAGAAATGGTGCAGAAGCTACAGCCCCCAAAACAACCTCTGTGCATATTAATAGAGAATCTTATCATTTCAAACGCAGGTATTGATCCACGTTTATCATACTTAGGATGCGGTAATCTTGTATAGGGCAAATCAAATGAAGAATCAATTTGCTCTTCGGTCATTGGCGGATAAGGGGGATTAATAATGAGGTTATGATCACCTACGCCTTGCACAAGTCTTTTTGCCTGTACCCGATTTGATTCCTGCTCAATGTGCTTGAAATTTGCTGCAAAAGCGATTTTATCTTTCAAGCATTTTTCATGAGAACTTAATACTAAATCTTCCCAATCTTTTTGTTTGGGTAAATCCTGTTCACGATCCGTCAGAACTGCCGTTTGTGGAATCGTTTTTAAAGATTTAAACGGTACCCCTTTTTGCATCAATCTCACAATTTCCCGCAAGGGCATTTCACCCATACCGTATACCAACATATCTCCCCCACTCTCAGTCAATATGTTTGCAAATAATTTATCCGCCCAATAATCATAATGTGTCACTCTACGTAAGGACGCTTCTATCCCACCCAATAATACTGGAACATCAGGAAATAGAGATTTTAAAATCTGGGTATACTTAATAGAACAGTAATCTGGTCTAAATCCAGCCTTGCCACCTGGAGTATAGGCATCTGTGGATCGTCTTCTTTTGGATGCCGTATAATGATTTACCATAGAATCCATGCAACCAGATGTCACACCAAAGAAAAGTTTTGGCACACCAAACTTTTTAAAATCCCTTAGATCATCTTGCCAATTAGGTTGAGGGACTATGGCTACTTTTAAACCCATATCCTCCAAAATTCTCCCGATTACAGCCGCGCCAAATGCAGGATGATCCACATAAGCATCTCCTGAGAAAAGGACTACATCCAATTCTGTCCAATCTCTGTGATCCAGTTCCTTTTGAGTGATAGGTAACCAATCCGTAATAGGCCTTTTCTCTTGCATTTTATAAAGATACTAATAGATATATCCAAAAACAGATAAAACAAGAGTACATAACATTAAGTTTATAACTTTTACTATCTTAATTTAAAATTAAATTTATAATGAGCGTTTTCAATGATTATTTCGTAGACACAATTAAATATAGATATGCCGATTTTGAAGGTAGAGCCAGAAGGAGTGAATATTGGTATTTTGCCCTTTTCTATATTCTTATATATTTTGGGATTGGTATAGCATCTGGCGCTATAAGTTCTATATCAGAAGAGCTAGGTGTAATAATTTTAGCAATAACAGGAATATTTATACTTCTAATGATTATTCCAAATTTAGCACTTACGGTTAGACGATTACATGACACTGGAAAGTCAGGTTGGTTTATTTTGATTGGGATAATTCCAATAGTTGGATCTATCATACTTTTAGTTTTCTTAGTTTCAGACAGCCAGCCTGGAACTAATATGTATGGACCAAATCCAAAAACTTTAGATCAATCATCTACCGCGGATCATCTTATTGATGATTTAGCTTAATCCATAATTTAAAATAAAAAAGCTTTGATCAATGACTTGATCAAAGCTTTTTTTTTATTTATGAAATCAGAGAATTATAAACGTCTCTCGTTTCATCAGTTTGTTCGTAACTGTCAAGTTGTGTCAAATCCCTAAATGATTCATAAAACATCGGAAACATAATCGGAAATGTGATTAATATGCCTATAATGATGCCTATTAAACCCAACATCATTATGATAGATACTATGATTATAAAAATGATGAGCCAGAAAAAATGCTTCATCCCTAATTTAGCACTATAGCTTAACGCATCAATTGGGCCTAAGCCAAAGAATATTACAAATTGTAAGGCATAGAAAAAAAATACCCCTACACAAAATACTGGCAATAAAAACCAAAATTTGTTGGTGTTAAAGTTCATAAAATACTCAGACATCTCTTCTGTTTGTCCCCATATTTCAAAAATCTCAAATCCTACAGAATATAAAAAAGGAATTAAGAATACAATACTAATTAAAGAATACAAGAGGTAAACTAAAATAATTTCTTTGGCCATTTTAAAACCATCAAAGAAATCACTAAACTCTGCGTCGATACTTTTCTTATGAACTTTATGGCTAAAGATATATGCACCAGCGGTGAGCGCTGGACTTATAAAAACTTGATTAATGAAAGATCCCACATAAGGCACAACTGAAACCACCATGGACAAAACCGCAAATAAAAACCCAAAAGCAATAAAGGGACCTGCTTCCTTTTTCCAAATTGAAAACCCGTTACTTGTATAAGTCCTCAATTTGAAGGTACTGCTTGGAATGACCCTATCAAGATGTTGTTTTGCTTTGCTGTAATCCATAGTTAATGTTTCAAACATTAAAACTACGGCTTTCTCAGCTTTTATGACTCAAATCTACATCACCATCTTCGACTTTAATATTAACTTCTACAGATCCATCACGAGTGGTTTTTAAAGTTCTATAACGTTTGGTATCATTTGTCAGTTTAAATTCGCTTTTAGTGTAATCTACATCGCCATCTTCAAATTTAATAGTGTACGTACCGCCGTGACCTGCCGCATTAATATTAATATCACCATCGTCAGAAACAATATTGATATTAGCTTGAGCATCAAAACTTGCATCAATATTTATATCGCCATCTTCCGTTTCAATATTACAATTGGCAATGCTTCCGTTATGGATTTTAATGCTCCCATCCTCAATTTCTACATCTAAATCTTCATAAAAGGAATTATGACTTTTAAAGTCTCCATCTTCATTATTAAGAACTAATGAACCTGTAAAATCTCTTAAGATAACATCACCATCTTCAGAGTTGATCTTGGCCCTATCACTATTAATATTTTCTAAATGAATATCTCCATCCTCTCCTGCAATTTTTAAGTTGCCATTAATGTGTCTTATTTTATAATCGTCATCATCTCCTTTTAAATCGAGGGCCACACTATTGGGCACTTCCACATCGATAGTATACTCCACTTCCCCATTCATGTGCACGGTATAGTTCATCCCTTTTCGATCTCTCATTTCTTTAATAAAAAGATCCCCATCTCTTTCTTCGATTTGCAGCTCAAACTTATTATTTGAATAGTGCTTGCCAGTTACTTTTCTGAAGATTTTTACGGAAACATCATTTCTATCACTGCCTGTAATAGTTACTGTGGCATCTTCTGTATCTAATGAAAATAAACCACCTTGATTAATGGTATAACGTTCATCTAGTTTATACTCTTGTTGGGCAGAAAGAAAAGAAATTGTCAAACAAAAACTGAAAAGCGATAACATAATTTTCATAATAATCTTTTTAATTAGTACTGATACATGTCAATTTAGTTACAAAAAATAACATTTGAATTAACTCTCGACGTAAGCCCCAAATATTCAGATAAATATCAATCTACTTGATTTTAAATAAAAGTTATCGTAATATTACGATATGGGAAAGAGTAAAGATCATTTATTCACAGAAGAGCAAGTGCAACTAGGCCGCTGGGCCAAAGCACTCGGTCATCCTGCCCGAATTGCAATTTTACAAGGTGGTCGATGTTGCTACGATTGAGCAATGGGTCATCCTGCAAGAATAGCTATTCTTGAGTTTATTGTAAATAAAGGTTCTTGTTTTTGTGGAGATATCGTTGAGCACCTCCCTCTATCCCAATCAACAGTTTCGCAGCATTTGAAGGCCATGAAAGAAGTGGGTATTTTGAAAGGAGAAGTAGATGGTCCTTTTAGATGTTATTGTTTGGATGCTGCTAAATGTAGAGAATTGATGCAAACCATTCAAAACTTGTTTGCTAAGATGACAAACTGTTGTTGATTTTTTTTGGCTATAGCTATCGTAATATTACGATTTGAAATTTATTTTATAACGATTTAAAAAATTAAAACATGAAAGCATTATTTGGAATGTTCGGCGCATTGTCCTTTTTGGCCATTGCTTGTTGCGATCTGCCTTGTAGTCAAGGTGGCGCATGCTGCTAGTATAAACTTTAGTCCCGACAGTTTTTGTCGGGGCTATTATCTTTATGATGAAAACCATTTAGAGTTTTGTTTAATGAATTATTTATTTCATTTCAAAATCATTATCTATGTGGTTAACTACCATAAATCATTAGTATGCTAAAAGCTCTTTCTCTTCTATGTTATCTATTAATATTCAATTAATCTGACTCCAGAGGACAAGCCACGTGGACTAACCCCATAGAAATTGGTAGCAGATGGAATGCATCTCCTCCCAATCTTGAGATTGTAAATGGTTATCCTGCAGTTGTCCATAGAAGCTTGGGAAAGGATGTAATGTTTGTACGTGCACTTGACGCTTGTGGTGATACTTGGGCTTCACCAATTAATGTTTCAAGTTTTTATATATCTGGTATCAATACAGAGAGCGATCCAACTTTATTCATCGTTGATGGACATCCTGCAGTAAGTTTTCATGACAGTAGCAATTCAGATTTTATCTATTGCAGGGCGGATGATGTTGATGGCATTAATTGGACTCAATTTAAAATTATTAAATCAGGAAGTAAAGTAGGATTTCATTCTAAAATGGCAATTACAAATGGCAATCCCAGTATTATCTATACAACCCAATCTACCACAAATGGCAATTGTAATGGTAGTGTTAAAATCGTTAGAGCCAATGATATTCAAGGGAATAATTGGAATACTCCAATTCAAATTGTGGGTGGTCAATGCAACTATTGGTCTACTAATAATATCTTTTATGAAATTCTAAATGGTAATCCTTCGGTTGCCTTTCAATTAAATTCAAATTCAGGACCCGGTGATCCTTCCGGTCCCTACTTTGTTAGAGCTAACGATATCAACGGTAACAGTTGGCCTACCCCTCAAAATGTATTTGATGGGAGGCTTCTGCAACGGCCTTACTATAGTGGATGATAGACCAAATGTTCTTGTACAGTTTCCTAATAGCACAACTTTTACAGATAGCCTTGGCCTCGCTATTTCCACAGACAATTCAGGTACTTCTTGGACTGGAAATTTAGATAAACTTGACTTTGGAGGGTCTGATATTTACGGTGGTCTTATCCATCAATTTGATAGTCAAATTTGGGTAACAACTGTAATTCAAGATGCTTTAGACAGTCTCGTATATATTGTTTCTCCTGATTCAAGTCCTTTAGCGTTTAGCACCAAAGAATTAGTAAAAGATACAAGCGGTTTTTTTATTACTCATGAACTTAATTCTGTTTGTGGCGAATTAGCTGTAGTGTTTCAATATGCAAAATATTTCTATATAAGAACAGATACAGGACTTACCTACTACGAGGATTTAGATAACGACAGTTTCGGAAATCCAAATATTAGTATGCAAAGCTCAATACCAATTTCTGGCTACGTTTTAAACAATACAGATTGTGACGATAATGATCCTTTAATTACGCATCCTGGTTCTCCATGTAATGACAATAACCCATGTACCTCTGGATCAACACTTCAGGCAGATTGTTCTTGTGGAGCGCCATCTAATATTAATACAACGATCAATACCTATATTGGGTCTAATGCGACATGGATGAATCCAAATAACTGGTCGTTAAATTTAATTCCAGAAATATGCCATGATGTAATTATTCCATCAGGAAAAACAGTAAGAATTAATGCCAATGAGAATGGGATATGCTTTACCTTATTTATGCATTCTTCGGCAGTATTTGATGTTGACACTAACGGGGGATTAGAAGTAGTGACTCTTGGAAATTGAGAATTCAATCTAGATCAAAACTCTAACTCAAATCAAATACTTCGCCTTTAAGTCCTTATACTTTGAACGACTAATCGGCAATTGATCCCCAGAATTAAGCAAAGCAGAATATTTTCCACCAGACTCCGCATTAAATTTTGAGACTGCATGCATATCCACTATAAAAGATTTATGAATGCGTTCAAAATTTGAGGGTAGTAATTGCATCAAAGCATCCAAAGACTTATTGTGTATTTCTTTAGTCCCATTTTTTAAATATATTTCCGTGTAGACTCTGGCGCCTTTAATAAAATGGACTTGCTCTAACTCTATTAGGTGTTGACTTCCCTTTTTCAGTATAGATAAATATTTAATAATATTACTTTGTGCACCACTTGGTACAACATTATTTATTCTATCAAGAGCTTGATACAATCTTTTTTCATTAAAAGGTTTAGGTACAAAATCTAAAACACCATATTCAAATGCTTGAATAGCTTTCTCTTTATAAGCCGAAACTATTATGGTATGAAAAGACTGACTCACCATATTCTGTAAAACCTCAAAACCATCTTCACCATTTAAATTTAAATCCAAGAACAAAAGATCTATTTTATGGCTGTCGATAAATTCAAGCCCATCAACTACAGAATCACAATGATGAATTGCAGTCACCTCCACGCCAAAGTAATTATTTGTCATGCGTAACAAGCGATTTGCAATAGCTCGTTCATCTTCTATGATTAAGATATTCATAAATCGATTTTAAATCTTTTCAATATGAAATTATTTTTGTTTAATTACAATTTCTGTTATCCAACCGTTTGGACTTTCTTGCATATTTAGAGTCCAATTATCTCCAAAGCTTTCAGTCAATCGTGATCTGATATATTTAAAACCAGTACCCGATCCTGTTGAAGATTTCGTTTTTCTATTCTCAGCAAAAACTTCCAATCGAAGCAAAACACCTTCAATCGAATTATCCTGAGTTAATTTAAATTTAATTTCTCCTTGGCTTGGCACCTTACTATGTGTAATGCCATTTTCAACAATAGTATGCAAAATTGCAGGAGGTAACATGAGCGCAGGATCTACATTTTCATCTTCCCACAGATAAGTGACTTCTTTTCTAAAGGTCATAATCTCTATATGCTTTTTACACAAATCAATTTCTTGACCAATCGAAATCAATTTTTCATCAGCAATATCATTTAATAGGTCAAATTCGCCAGCCAATGATTCAATAAATTCTATGCCTTTTTGGGGTGATCTTTCTACCCATTCCATAACAGACGTCAAAGTATTCATAATAAAATGTGGTCGTATATTTTTCTTAAGGAGCTCATTTTTTATTCTTTCGGAAAGTAAAAGAGAAGCCTCATATGCCTCTTGTTGTTCTCTTCTTTGTTGTGACAATGCATACAAAATCGCTAACACCAAAATTAAAAAACTCAAAAACAAATTGATGTCGTAACTGAAAATCAAAATATCGATATTGTAAGTAGAAAAATAATTAATAGCCGCCACCAACAGAAAAGCTACTAAAATTAAGATACTGCCTTTTCTTCTTAACCATACCGCATATGCAGAAATTGCTATTGAACTATAAAGCATTGTACTACTCAAGGATTGTGTAGTAGAATCATACCTGATATTTAAAAACCATAATATAGCAATGATCGCAACAAATAGTATGAAAAGAAAAATACGCCGTCTAGGTATATCAAAATGCAAACAAAAAAACCAGGGGACCACAAAAGCTATTATCGCCGTAAGCCAACCAATTGTCACTAAACGCAGATCATGAAATGAATAACCATAACTCCAATAGAATTTCATAAACTCAAAGAGCATCAAAATAAAAAACAACAAACACATAATACTAAAAACCATAGTCTTCAGATCGCGCTTTTCCTTGACGAATAATAAAAAGTAATAAATTGAAACCAGAAAGAAACAACCGCCTAGGACAAACATAAAGGCAGTCAATTTTAATTCATTTTTGACAGAATGATAGAACTCTTCAACTTTAAAAGTATTCCATGACCAAGTGGATTGGGCTTTATTATGATAATTAGAAAGACGTAAAGCCAAAACATGCGGTCCTATTTGGCATAAAGAATCCGGGATCAGAATCTGGCTTATAAACTGTCCTTCTTTTTCACTTTTTTTATCTTGGCCCACTTTACCATTTTCATGAATCTTAATGCCATCCCAATAGGCTTCATAAGATCCCAAAGAAATCATGTGAATGCCTTTATGATTTAATAGATTTATTCTATCATCAAATTGGATATGAAATCTTACCCAAAATTGTCCTATTTCAGAAGTACTACCTCTCTGGTCCCAATCTGAGTCATCCCATTTCGGATCAGTCCAATCCATATTGTCACCTATATGAATCAGTCGCTGATTAGCATATATGACAGTGCTATTATCTTGACAGGATGAAAAAAGCATAAGACCTAGAAGCCCCATTATCCATATATGCTTTTTTGAGAATTTCATATAATTTTACCTTTACAATTGATTTTTATTTTTAGTATTTATCCATTGCCAATCCAAACATCTCATTAGTGTTGACACAAAGATATACCAGTTTAAACCACAATGAATGCCATTTGAAAACGCAAAATGCCATTTGAAAATCAAAGCGATCATCCTGCCACAAAAAGTCTTAAGATTGTATTGTGATTTACAAACAAATCCTTTAAAATACAATTATGAAATTTATTAGCCATTTAATCTGCTTCTTTCTCTGCTTAACAGTTCTTGCACAACCCTCTTCTATCGACAGCATTGAAAACTTCAACCAAAAGTTGAAAGAAAGATCATCTGCTCTATTAAAAGAGTGTGTCAGTTTTGAAGAAGTCGTAGGTATCTCAGCTGGTATCTACACGGAAGGTGAAATTTTATGGTCCGATGCTGCAGGCTACATGGATCTTGAAAATAAGAAACCAGCACAAGTAAATATGGTACATAGGATTGCCTCTATCAGTAAACCCATGACCGCCATCGCCATCTTACAATTAATGGAGCAAGGTCTTTTAAGTTTAGATGATCCCATCCAAAAATTCATTCCTGACTTTCCAATAAAAAAAGAGGGCTCTATAACTATCAAACATTTATTACAACACAGTTCAGGCATTAAAGCATACAAAAATGATAAAGAAGCATTTCCTACAAAAAACTATTCTACCCTAAGAAAAGCAGTTCAGGTATTTGAAGATCGCGACTTAGCCAATGTCCCAGGTGAAGGATATCAGTACACCACTTATGGTTATGTTGTTTTGGGTGAAATAATCGAAAAAGCAAGTGGACTCTCCTACAGAGAATACATGAGAAAGAACATCTGGGAAAAAGCAGGTATGATCAATACCGATGTTGAAGTTTTTGGAAAAGCTTATAAAAATAAATCAAAGCTTTACACAAAAAATGATAAGGGAAAATTTGTCCAAGACAAATCAACAAACTTGAGTGTCAAAGTCCCAGGCGGAGGTATTCAATCTACGGTAACTGATCTTTTAAAATTTTCAGAAGCTGTATTAGAAAACAAACTCATTTCTTCCAAATCGCGTCAAATTATGATTAACAATTCTGGTGTGAAAGACAGAGGAAATCCATATGGTTTGGGTTGGTTTCTCTATGCCGAAAAAGAAAGACCTAGCGGTCGTATTATCGGTCACAGTGGTTCTCAATCTGGAACAGCGACACAACTGTTTATATTTTTAGACAAGCAAGCAGCTGTTGCTGTGATTTCCAATACGGGTAGTGCGTGGAACGATGTCTTTGCATTGACAGATAGACTATCAGATGTTTTGGTGAGGCCTGAAGATGTGAATAAACCCATCAAAAAAGTTACTGATATTTCGAATAAAGTTTTAGACAATTATGTCGGTAAATATAAATTTGAAAGTGGAAATGTGATTGAGTTAACGAGAGAGGACAATGCATTCTATGGAGAAGTGGCCAAGGGGGGTAAGTTTAGAATTTATCCAGAGTCTGATACACATTTTTTTCTGAGAGGATTGAACATACAATTAGAATTTGACGATAGCGAGACTAAAGCGCATCGTTTTGTATTTATTCAGGATGGGGAGAGGCATAAGGCGGAGAGGTGACGTGACGTGAGAATAACTTAAATAATTATTTAGGCAATCTTCAATGTGATTTACGTTGTGATAATTCCTATGCTTTCATTGTAAAAATTTAATATTGCTGCATATTCTATATCGTTTTCATTTTTCTATTCCTATAAATCAAAAATCTAATAATGAGATAATTGTAACTTTTAAAAGTTGGGATGTTACTAAAAAAGTGAAATCCCAATTCAATATTTCTATTGGCGCAAGCCAATATAGGCTTAAAAAAAAGCCCCGACGGTAAACCGCCGGGACTCATCAGTTATGAAAAAACTATTAAGTTTTATCGCTTAGTATTTGTCGTTTCAATGATTCTCTTAGTTGTACTTGCACAAACTTGCACTCTTCTATTCATTTCTCTTCCTTCCTTAGTACTGTTATCTGCAACTGGATTTGTTTCACCATATCCTTGGAAAGTTATTCTATCACCAGCAACACCAGCTTTGATTAAACTTTCTCTTACTTTCTTAGCTCTTCTTTCCGATAATCTTTGGTTAACAGCTTCTCCACCTTGGCTATCCGTGTAACCAGAAACATTTAAGAATGCTTCAGGATAAGTTCCTGCAAATCCTGCGATTTCGTCAATAGATTGCTGATATGTATCTGAGTTACTTGAACCTGCTCCAAATGAAATTGGAGGTGCACAGTATCTGTTAATAATCTCAGACCTTGTAGGTTTTCTAACTGCTGGACAACCATCTTTTTCAGGTACACCCGCAACAGTAGGACATTTATCATCTTTATCTGCAATACCATCTTTATCTTGATCTGGACAACCTTTTATAGTACCAGGTGTCTCAGGACAATCATCATTTCTGTCTTGGAATCCATCACCATCACCATCTGGACAACCTCTTAGGTCACCTTTGATACTTGGACATTCATCATCTTCATCATTAAATCCATCACCATCAGTATCAGGAATTGGACAACCCTTATATCTTGCTAATCCAGTTTCTTCAGGACACTCATCAATATTGTCAGGTACACCATCTTTATCAGTATCAGGACAACCATTGTATTGTGCCTCACCAGCTACTTCTGGACAAGTATCATCTTTATCGATCACACCATCACCATCACCATCTGGACATCCTCTATACTTCTCTAGTCCTGCATCTTCTGGACAGTCATCATCTGCATCAGTGATACCATCCATATCTGTATCTGGACAACCGTCCATTTCTTTTAGACCTGGAACATCTGGACAAAGATCATTTTTGTCAGCTACACCATCTTTGTCTCTATCTTGTTTGCCAAAAGCAAATCCAAGACCCAACTCATGTAACATATAGTTATCATTACCATCTGTTGCATTAGGAAAATTAACCGAACCAGGATAAGCTCCATCATAATTATCTCCAAAGTTTAAGCCATACTGCGTATGCCAAAACAATCCAAAATTGTCAGTGATGTTATATTTAAATCCTAAGCCTAGAGGAACATGTAAATTGGATTCATCTTCGCCTCTGTCACCAAATCCACCTACATTATCCTGAGCAGCATAACTGATGTATCCTAGAGCTCCTGAAAGGAAAGGTGAAAACTTTTTATCACCTAAAAACTTATAGTGTGCACCTAGATTTAGTTGAAACACATTTGATAAAAACTGGTTTTCTGAAATATTTCCTCCATCAGTCTCATCGATACCATGTCTTCCACTTGATCCCGCAAGAACAAGATCCAAATTTGGGCTTAAGTATCTTGAAATTCTAGCTCCTACATGTCCTTGAAAAGGTGAGCCAAAAAGCATGTTACTACCTATATCCCCATTGTATTCCATCTTACCACCACTTAACATTATACCCCATTTGCTATCTGCAGTTTGAGCATTGAGCGAAAGTCCGAATCCAACAAAGAGTAATAGACAGATTAGTATTTGTTTAGTCATATTAGTTTATTGATTTAATTATTGCCTCAAATGTATAAAAAAAGGCTTTAACTATGGTATAAAAGTCGACTACACATAGTTAAAACATATATAAAAGATAGGAATATATTAAATGAATTTACATTCTTTTACTATATTTTTTCAAACAAATCCCAATTTTTTTTTGATTTGGAGGCTTAAAAAGGACTTAAACCAAATTTTCATAAGGAAAAAGCCAACTTACGGTAAGTTATTTCAACTTTATTCAGATAAATTCCCATAAGCTTATTAATAGATTTCTTAATTATCTATTTTTAATTTATGAATAATCAAGACATCATTGCTTTAGGATTCCTCATTTTGGGTGGATTATTTGTTGTTACATTGCTTAAAAATTTGTGGACTGTGATTACAAATGATTGGACGTCAGAGAAATTAAGTCTTGTCAATTTGATTAAAATTTTTAAAGCCACGATATTCAGCTTGCTACTCTTCATATTTTTTGTAGCTTATATTCTACCTAGACTTCAATAACAGAATTGTTTTTAAATTTTTGAGGAGATACCCCTGTAAATATTTTAAAGAATCTAGAAAAATAAGCGGGGTCATCATAGCCTAAGAAATACGATATCTCTTTTGAAGAATTACCTGTATACAATAGCATTCGTTTTGCTTCAACCATCAATCTTTCGTTCAATATTTGTTTAGGTGTTTTACTCGCAAAATATTTTGTTATTGTTGTAAGCTTGCGCGAATCTACACCGAGCTCCTTACTATAATAATTGATTTTATGTTGAGTTTTAAAATTTTCCTCAATCAATAGTAAAAACGAATGAAACAATCTGGTTTGTTTATCTGAGTTGGCACCAATAATCTCTTTAGACATTTGCCTGACGCGTCTTTCTAATTTAGAGAGCAAGGCCAAAAGTAAATACTGTATAATCTCACTTTTAGCATAAGTTAGATTATTCATTTTATACTCGTAATACAAATTCTCTATCAAACTTTCATAATGCAGCACTTCAGGATGTGGCACATGTAACTCATTTGTCATAATGATGCTACCCAATAAAGTTGAGTTTAAAGAATTTTGAGTATTCAATCCTGTAGGTGGTAAAAAATTATCCACAAATCTTATAATGAATCCATGCAAGTCGTAGCCTTCTAGAAAATCATGAACTTGTCCTTTGCCAATTAAATAAAAAGTATTTGATTCTAACTCGAAAACATTGTCATCAATAGAATGCTTTCCTCTTCCGCTTTTCAGGTAAATCAATTCTTGCCATTGATGTTTGTGTGGTCGCTCATTAAGCGCTTCTCTATCAATCTCTTTGACTAAGGGCTTAATTTCAAAAGTTTTTGTCCCGAGCAAATCTTGCACAGGTATATTTCTATTGCTTTTCATGATTAAGGGGTGTACGGGGTTTGTAATCAAAAGTAGCTGGAGGACCTTTTAAAAATTTTGATAATGCTTTTATAACAGATAGATGAATTTTATGTTTTTGATAAACCTCATAATCTATTTTGTTTTTAAAGGACATACTCAAACAATAATCATAAGCATTTAATGCTCTAGGATCCTTTAAATCTTCATATGCTCCATGTGTGAAACCTTGAACTTTTGGAATCAGTTCTAAGCTATCTACAATACTAGTAAATTCATCTAATTCTGAACTCTCAATATCTTCATTAAGGTCAAAGTAAACATGATGGTGCAGAAGACTTGATTTTTCTTCATGCACTTTTTCTGATGTCTTCTCAGAACGACAAGACACTTGCATTAGGAAAAAGAACAATATGTAGGCTAAGATTCTGAACATTACGTAGCAACAATATAACTAAGCTCCTTAAAAAGGAGACGAATGAATTTGAAAAAATTAAATTTGTTTACACAAATGTAAAATGGTTGATACTTTATTAAGTTCTTTAACAAAAATCTTAGGGCCCGAAAATGTAATTTTGGGGGATGGTCTAAATGATCGATATGATCACGTATGGAATATGGAAGCCCCTTTAAAGGCAAAAGCTGTTGTCATTCCTTTCCATGCCGAACAAATCTCCGAGATCATGGCATCGTGCAATGCTTGCAAACAACCTGTCATTGTTCATGGAGGCTTGACCAACCTTGTAGGTTCCACCGAATCAACAATAGATGACTTGGTCATCAGCATGGAAATGTTTAATAGCATTTTAGAAGTTGATAAAAGCAGTCGCACAATGACTGTTCAATCGGGTGTAATATTGCAAAATATACAAGAAGCAGCTCAATCAAATGATTTATTTTTTCCACTCAATTTTGGCGCTAAAGGATCGGCTCAAATTGGAGGTTGCATCTCCACCAATGCTGGCGGACTCAGAGTTTTAAGATATGGCATGACAAGAAACTTAGTTCTGGGATTAGAAGTTGTTTTGCCAGATGGCACAATTCTATCATCTATAAAAAAGATTTTAAAAGACAATTCTGCTTATGATCTCAAACAACTCTTCATTGGATCCGAAGGGACACTTGGTATCGTTACAAAAGCAGTTTTAAGACTACAAGAATTACCCAAGAGCCGCAACAGTGCCTTTGTAGCATTTAATGATTTTGAAAAAATTATTAACTTCTTAAAATTCATAGACAAAGGACTTTCGGGAGCCTTAAGTGGATTTGAATTAATTTGGAAATCAACATTTCAAAAGCTCACGACACCACCCTCTCTTCTTAAAGCGCCAATGCCTTATGATTATAACTTTTATGTCCTTATTGAATCTTTAGGTGCGGACCAAATGAAAGATAAATCCATTATGCAAAACTTAATGGAACAGGCTCTTGAAAACGAGCTTATTGAAGATGGTATTTTAGCAGACTCAGAAGCCGACCTCAATTGGTTTTGGAACATCAGAGAAGATGTGGGCGTCATTGACAATGCTTATCCCGCCTCTCAACATTTTGATGTCAGTCTACCCATTCCAGAAATTGGTGATTATGTAGATAAAGTGATTCTAAACTTAAAAACAGATCTCAATATTACTGACGCTTTTGCCTTTGGACATATGGCTGATGGCAACATCCATTTCATCGTAGGTAAAGACTCAGATGATAAAAAATTAAGAGAAGCTATCAATGATATTATCTATTCCCCATTGACCGCGCTCAAAGGATCAGTATCCGCAGAGCATGGAATCGGTCTACACAAAAAACACAAGTTACCTATCTGCAGAACAGCCGAGGAAATTCAAACAATGAAACTGATTAAGCGCACGCTTGATCCCAATAATATTTTAAACAGGGGCAAAGTTTTAGATATTTAAAATGACTTGTCATTTTGTATATCGGTGTTGGGTTTCATTAGGCTATAGGGGTGACACGACGTCAAGGTGTCAAGGAATTATTAGATATGAGTTATAAATTATGAATGGGGAGCTTGCTCCGACTGATTCTATGTTAGATCAAAAGTCTGAAGGAAAAACAAACAAGCGCAATGGCAAAAACGTAAAACCAGTATGCACGACTGCAGGAAACACTTGGGTCGAAACACCACGAGA
>ENA-ORXM01000282-ORXM01000282.1-marine-metagenome-genome-assembly--contig:-NODE-282-length-99465-cov-52.431420_pt1 | contig 99465 bp, 68 predicted proteins | sample MGYA00237867_ERZ511480 | MGnify/ENA primary metagenome ERZ511480 (study PRJEB26309, sample SAMN06266103) | marine metagenome | isolation source: Algal blade | place: United Kingdom:Sidmouth, United...
AGAATGATGGCTGGATGTACTAAAAATAATAAACCCGAGCTTACGCTCGGGCTACTGGAATTAACCATAAAACTTACAATTTGTAAGCTCGGGCACTTTGGGAACCTGTCCCAGAGTAAAGCGAAGATATTGATTTTTCTGTTCTAAACCTAGATTGTATCTACACTCTCTTATCAATATATAGTATAGTTGACTTGATATTTAGGTGTAGAAGCATTCTACGCCTGAGGGGGACGTAAAATCTATTCCAAATTTTTCTTCTTTTTAATTTCACTTAGGTCAATCTTGATGTCTTTTTTCATCAATATCAATGAACTTATATTCTTAGGATTAAATTCATAGTCCTTTTCTTCAAGACTATTCTGATCTATTGCGAAAGGCTTTATATTCATATCAGATGGTTTTATTTGAAAAGAAAGAGTTCTAGTTTCCTTTTTATTTCCATTCATATCAATTACTCTATCAATGGATGTATAATTAACTTGACTTCTTCCCATTAAAAACGGCGGACAAATTGGATACTCATGATTTACTCCTTCCTTCATGTTGACGTAATGATTATTATTAAAAGGAATAGCTATTTGTAATATTTCACTTCCTATAAATAAAACAAAAATCAAAGGTGAGTTATAATCTTTTTTATTCCTATTTGCCATTAAAAGCGTGCCAATGAGATGATGATTTGCACTTAAATTATAATGAAATAGCTTTATAGCATCGTGGCTAAACTTCACCTTATTTCTTCTGTCTCCTAGATACCTAAAGCCCATTGAATAATCTTTACATATGGATTTAGGCAATAAGCCCAAAGCCATTTTTAATAATGATTTATAAACATCTCTAGGACAATATGGCTCAGTTACATATTCAATTTCAAATCTTTTTTCTAATTCATTAAAATTAATTCTCTCATTACCTGAAGAACCAGAATCTATTAGCACCGAAGGATACGTTTCAAATAACTTATTTTTCTTTATCTGTAAGGGCCTCTTGTAAGATGCAAAGTTCCTTAAGCCCTTTTTCCCAGGAATACCCCAAAAGGTCAAACTTGGTCCTAAAAAATTATATAGCTGCTTCTCCAGTTTTCCAAAATACTTATTACAAACATCACATTCTTCATTAGAAACCGAACCTTTATTACCAAGAAATTCTGGTATTGTATGGGCGATGTTTTTAAAAGTCACAGTCGGATACGACTTTCCACAAAATTTACATTTATTATTAACGGAATTTTCTTTAGAAGGATTATCAATTCTTGCAAAATCAGAAGCAATAACTTCAAAGGTTGCAAAAAATTTATCAAATGGTTCAATAAATTCAGAATCGACGCAAAAAGGGATTTCAACTTTGGTGTGCAATGGAATTTTTTTTCTCTAAATATAAAAAATATTTTTTTGAATTTTATTGAGCCAAGTAATTTAGATTAACTTTTGTCTTCTAATTTCTCGCTTTCTGTGTTAGCATTACTATTAGTTTTAAATCCTATTGGTTCCTTGGCGACAAATTGACTTTTATTTAATGTCACTTCTTCCTTGTTATTAAATTGTCCATCTAATTGAGCTTGCATACCATACAATTCCGATTGGAACTTTTCATTTTGAACAATTAAATAAATAATTGCACCTACCATAACAACGATTATGACAGCTAATACTTTAATATTTATGTTTTTCATGTTTTGAATTTTATCATAACAAAATTATGAATTTCCTTGCGCAACCAGTTTACGCACCAAACTTTACTTCTTCACTTTTTTCTTCTTCCCCTCCACCAAAAGCGCCGCCGTACTAGCCGCATACAACTCAAAGAGATACATTGTGTGGACATTTACGTACCACCATCTAATTGTTCTTGCTTCTTTGCTTCTAATTCCATTTGCTTTTCTTTTGCCTCACGAGCCTTTTTAGCTTTCTTTTCATCTTCAATCTTTTTAGCCTCTGCCGCTTTTTTATCCTCTGCTTCCTTTTTCAGCGCTTTTCTTTTACTAACTATTTCATCATGATGTCCTTTCATCTTACTCTCGAACGTTATTAACTTATTGGCCTCATTATCAAAGACGGTTAATGCGCTATCAATATTCGTATAGCTTCCTTTCAAAATTGCTGCACTAGGATTTAAATTTTCTGAGGTTTGATCTATTAATAGTCTTGTCTTCGGGGTGAAATCTTCCATAGGCAATCCATCGAAAAATTTATAATATCCCTTAATTTTCGCCACCCGATTATTTAGTTTAATAATCGGCTGAATCGGGCCGTCGTTTGCGAGGTTTATTGCTTGCTGCTGTAAAACAGCCTTGTTCTCCAGGTCCGTGGTTGTATCAGCCCTGCGCCATACTTTTTTGGCTATTTCATCGTGGAATGTAACTGTATCCTTAAAACTTGGGTACTTATCTATCATCAATTGATTTCGGCCTAGAGTTTTCTGCCAGCCCAAAGTGTAGTCTCTTGGCGAATTATCGCATGAGGAAATCAAAAAGATAGTCAAAAAAAATATATTGTATTTCATAGTAAGGTGCATTTGGTAAACAAAGATATATGCTATAACGTAAAGAGTTTACGCACCAAACTTTACTTCTTTTTACGTTTAATCTTCTTTTCCGCCAATAGCGGTGCACTTTCATTCCTTAGCTTCTGCCTTTTGTACATTTCTATATAATGGTTTGCTAATCCTCTTTTAGCTTAAAACCATAACAGGCATTACAATATAAGGTATCCCAATCATTAGCACGCAGGGTAATAAGTTTTGACTTTTTAAGCTTGCCACATTTAGCACACTCAAATGCTACCAGCTCACTTAGTTTATACCGTTGCCAATCGGCAGGGCTTTTTAGGGTTTTAATTATTTTGTCTTTCATACTTTATACTCCTTCTACTATTTTAATTTCCTCGGGGGTGAGTTCGTATAGCTCGTAAACAAGCTCGTCTATCTGACGCTCTAGACTTTCGCATTGGCGTTGGTAAAGGTTTTCTTCTTGTTCGGTGGCGGCGGTGGCGAGGGTTTGTTTGGCGGTGAGAAGTTTAGCGACTAGAGTTTCAATATCATTTACTTTATTCTTATCATAAATCTTTGGCAAAGGAATTTCTTTCAATTGGACTATTCTTATTTTAGGAAAAACATTAGTGTCTGGAGCAATGAAGGTCTTAAAATAAAAATTGAAAAGTCTTGATGATAAAATCCCTTGCAATAGGAAAACAGTATAGTCACCTGTTGCTTGAACATTGTATAAACTTCTCGACGTTAAGACATTATCATTATCTATAGATGTTACAAAAGTTTTTCCTGTTTCTCTTACTAACAACTTTGGAGACTCAAATATTGATAAATCTTTTTTAAAAGAATAGAATGTTGCTTTTGAAATATAAGATGGCTCTTTTATGTGATATGAAGACATGTGACTTCCAGTAATACATTTTTTAAACCCCTCTGCAAAAATTTTCTTGCGCCCAATTTCTAGCCCCCTCCTTATAAAAGTTACTTCCCCTAAATTTACATTACTATTTTTTGTAAAAAACTTAATATTACTATTTTGGAAATAATCAGTATTGTTCTTCTTAATTGTTTTTTTCAAAATAAAAGTACACGTTGGCATTTGAACGTCCTTAAACACTCCGTCACCTCTTTCAATTAATTCAAATTCAGATGCATAAGTATTAATCATTGCCCTTAAATCTTTATAGGCAACACCTTTAATAAATAGACTTGGAACTATATAACCGAGAAGTGCTTTATTAGACAACTCGAAAATGCATTTTTCTATAAACATTGAATACAAATCATTATCAGCTTCATATTTATTAAATAAATAAGTTCTTTCCTCTTCACTTAAAACCGAAGGTCTTACATACGGCGGATTACCCACAATAGCATCAAAACCACCATTACGCATAATTGGAGGGAAGGCGCTTTGGTAATCGAGCGGGTTTAGTTTTTTAAGTTGTTCGTTATCAAATAGCTGTCCGTCCATTATATCAAAACCTATAAGCGAGTTTCCGCAAACAATATTATTAGTAAGGTCGGGCAGTACTTTACTAAACATACGCCCCTGGGTGGCGGTGGTGCTGCTTAGGGTTTCGTCTTCTAGTAGTTTGAGGAAGAGGCTTAGCTGCGTAACTTCTACGGCTTGGGCATCTATATCTACGCCATATATATTATTGAGCAGTATCTCTTGCTTTAAGCTCAGGCTTAGTTTCCATTCATTGTCGCGGTACGCTACCTTGCCATAGTCTTTACTGCTTTCGCTTAGTGTGGTTTTGTCTTTTAGTTTTTGGGCATAGTATAGGCGGTGATAATCGAGCAGGTAATCGTACACGCCAAGCAAAAAACTACCACTGCCGCAGGCAATATCAGCAAAGGTTTTAGTGGCTATCTCTATTGGCTTTAAACCTTCTATTATTTTGCCTACGGTATTTTCTACTATATAATCTACTATATACTTGGGTGTGTAGTACACGCCGCCGGCCTTGCGCACTTCGGGTTTTTCTTCTACCTTAGCGGTGGTGGGCGTGGCGCGGATCACTTTACCTAGGAACTGCTCGTATATGCTGCCTAGTATATGCACGGGTATGAGGCTAAAAAGGTATTTGCTGTTTTGGCTGCTCATATCCTCGCAGATACGCAGGAAACTTTCGTCATCCGCTCCTTTAAAATCAGCACCATCAATACCATGTTCGTTAAACACTACGCCATTGTACTTTCCTTTGAGCAGTTTACAATCGGCTATAAAGTTTTTCCAGCTGCGGTAGCTGCTGAGGTGGTCGCTGGGTTCTATTTCTTTATCTTCCAAAAAACGAATAAACACTAGCCTATCTACGGTGCGTTGTACGGCTTCGGTAAGCTGCTCACTGCTCAGGCTATTGTCGTGTTTTTTAAAAGATTTTGCTAGGCTGTAGCGCACCCCATCCAAATATTCTAAAAAGCTATCGTCTATACTTTGATATCCTCCTTTGAATAATTTTTTTTGTCGGGCTTTGCTTTTGGCTTTAGGCAAAGCATCAGAATAATCTTGCAGGCTATTCTCCAAAACGGCTTCTCGGCTAAAAAGCCAGTAGATGACTTCAAATTTTTTAAGGTCGCGATAATCGGTAAAGTGAAACTTTTGGTGTGCACCATCCATTACATAGCGCGGATCGGCTTCGTAACGGCAATCTAGTATATGAAACTCTTCAAAATCGGTAAGCACCGCCACGGGCGTGTTAGCGTTCCAACCATAACGGATAGTTTGGAAATAGTGATCTATATTTTCTAAATCTTTGCTGGGCCGCTTGGCTTCTACAAAAAACGAAATGTCTTTATAGTTAGGTGGGGCATAAAAAGCATAGTCGGCATATTTCTGCGATTTGCTGCCTTTTTGTAATTGTGTTTTTTCTACGCGTACCTCACGTTTACGTGGGTCTATGGTATAATTATGACCCACATCCCAGCCTAGGGCACGAAAAAAATCGTCGATAAACTCACTGCGCACTTCCGACTCGGAATAATCAGCACTGAGATAAAAGTCTATCCCTTTTTCAAATTTGTCTGCTAGCTTGCAAACAGCTTCATGCGCTTTGTAAAATAGAGCAGGGTCAATAACTTCTTTTTTCTCACCAACGATTGTTTCTTTAATTTCCATAATAGCGTTGTACGAATATAAAAGAAAAGGCTCAATAATCAGCACAACAAAGCTGTTGCCAAGGGTGCTTATAGGGTGAGGGTATTTTATAACGGTAATACCTATAGTAAGAAGCTCATTCTAAAATAAAAAGTAGCCTCCTTGTATTGTAAAATGTACTATTTTAGAGTTTCATGCTTATGAAATATAAAATTGTACTTACGCTCCTTTCGTTATGTTTTCTTCTTGCTTGTAAGAATGATCAGAAGAATTTAAACGAAACAAATAATCTCATTGCCATGGTATTGGTAGATGGAAAATATGGCTATATAAATACTGCTGGAGAATTCATAATCAAACCACAATATCCATTAGCACGCACTTTTTCTGACGGTGTGGCCTGCATAAACGAAGGCGGCAATAGAGATAATGGCTTAGTGCAAGGAGTATTGGGTGGTAAATATTTTTTTATTGATATACATAATAAGAAGCAGTTTGACGGATTCTTTTCTTCAAGCCCAATGTCATTTTATAATAAGGTGGCTATCGTAGAAGAGAATGACAACACCAAAACACTCATAAATAGAGAGGGTAAAAAAGTCGCAACAGGATTTTCAGTATTGGGAGATTGTCAAGATAATTTACTTCCTGCTGTTATTGAAAAAGATGAAAAATTAGGTTTCATAAATACCAAAGGAGCTTGGGCTATTGAACTTGCATACAAATATTTTGTAACACCCTTTAGTGAGCAATTAAGTTCTTTTACAGATACAGACACTAAGCTCAGCGGCTATTTTAACACCAAAGGAGAAATCGCCATACCGGCAACCTATCAATTTGCGGGCAACTTTTCTGAAGGCTTCGCTAAGGTTAAAAAAGAACTTACTTACTCTTACATCAATAGAAAAGGCAAGCAAGTGATAGCAGATGAATTTGAAAATGCTGGAGATTTTAAAAACGGTTTATGCGCAGTACAAAAAGGCGGGCAATGGGGTTTTATAGATAAGAGTGGCAAGCTAGTCATTGAGTACAAAGACTTCAAAGGCGTGCGCGAGTATAGCGATGGACGTATCGCTTTTAAAAGCAAAAATGGCAAAGTTGGTTACCTTGACGGTAAAGGAAATATCGTCATTAAGCCTCAGTTTGATAATGGGTTAAATTTCAAAAATGGCTACGCCATTATAGAGTCCAACGGAAAAATTGGCTTTATTGATACTACAGGCAAAATTATTATAGAACCAAAATATACCCGCGCAGGAAACTTCGTAGACCCCAATGAGTCTAATAAAATCATGAAAGTAAACTAAAAGAAAAAGGCTTCCGATAAGGAAGCCTCTTATATAATTTTGATTACTGAACGTTTAGTTTTTCTCTGCCCCTTCAATAAGTACCACAGCTTTATTATTATTCATTTCTAAAAATCCACCTTGGATTGTATAGCTCTCACTTGAATTTTTATCCGTTAAGATTTTCATTTCTCCTTGTCCCAAAGCAGCTACCATAGGTGCGTGCTTATCAAGGATTTCAAAATAACCCGAAACGCCAGGAAGATAAATTCCGTAAACATCACCTTCGTAAATTTTCTTTTCAGGAGTTAATATATCTAGTTTCATATTTTTAGACTTTAGATTTTAGACAGTAGACACTAGATTAGTTCAAGCTATTCTGGAATCCTCTGATCATTTTTTGTATTTCGTTTAAATTTAATACTCATTCGTTTGTATCGTTGGCTAAATTAAGCCTTTTTGATAGTAGTAATTGTGTTTCCAGTTCAAAAGCTGAACCTAATGCCACAGAAAGAAAATATTTGAAAGAATCATTTGTTCCTCTGCCGCTTCCCTCTGCAATATTCGAAGGTATCGAAACCGCTGATCGTTGCATTTGAGTTATTAAGCCATACTTCTCAGTGTTAGGAAAATTTGAAGTCAATTGATAAACGCTTTCAGACAATTCCATAGATTTTTGCCAAATTTTCAACTCCTTAAAATTATGAACAGCCATATCTCAAAATTGAATAGTCTAAAGTCTATCGTCTAAAATCTAACGTCTTGCAAAGCGTTACGCTTCCGCCATCATTTTCTTACCTTTTGCAATTGCATCGTCGATATTACCTACCAAGTTAAATGCTGCTTCAGGATATTCATCAACCTCACCGTCCATAATCATATTAAAGCCTTTGATTGTATCCTCAATAGGAACTAATACACCAGCCAAACCAGTAAAGATTTCCGCTACGTGGAAAGGCTGCGATAAGAAACGTTGTACACGACGCGCACGGCTTACCGTCAACTTATCTTCTTCGCTCAACTCATCCATACCTAGTATTGCAATGATATCTTGTAACTCTTTATAACGCTGTAAAATTTGTTTTACACGCTCAGCACAATCGTAGTGTGCGTCTCCTAAAATCTCCGCAGATAATAATCTCGAAGTAGAATCCAAAGGATCCACCGCAGGATAAATACCTAAATCGGCAATCTTACGAGACAATACCGTTGTGGCATCCAAGTGAGCAAATGTAGTTGCCGGTGCCGGATCCGTTAAATCATCCGCCGGTACATATACCGCTTGTACAGAAGTAATCGAACCATTTTTAGTAGAAGTAATACGCTCTTGCATAAGACCCATCTCCGTAGCCAATGTTGGCTGATAACCCACCGCTGAAGGCATACGACCTAAAAGTGCAGATACCTCAGAACCCGCTTGTGTGAAACGGAAAATATTATCTACGAAGAAAAGGATATCCTTTCCTTGTCCTTCGCCATCTCCATCACGGAAATACTCAGCCACTGTCAAACCACTAAGGGCAACACGCGCACGTGCTCCTGGTGGCTCATTCATTTGACCAAATACGAAGGTTGCTTTACTATCTTCAAGCCCTTTCATATCTACAGCGTCTAAATCCCAGTTCCCTTCTTCCAGGCCTTCTTTAAATTTATCGCCATAGTTCATGATACCCGCTTCGATCATCTCCCGTAGTAAATCATTACCCTCACGAGTACGCTCTCCTACTCCAGCAAATACTGAAAGACCACCATGACCTTTCGCAATATTATTAATCAACTCTTGAATCAATACTGTTTTACCTACACCAGCGCCACCGAATAACCCAATTTTACCACCTTTCGCATAAGGCTCAATTAAATCAATTACTTTGATACCTGTAAAAAGTACTTCAGAAGCTGTACTCAAATGTTCAAAGGCAGGAGGTTGCGCGTGAATTGGACGACCACCTTCCTTACTAGGCTGTGGTAAACCATCAATCGCATCACCCGTTACGTTAAATAAACGCCCTTTGATATTTTCACCAATCGGCATGGCTATAGGAGCGCCTGTATCGATTACATCCATGTTACGAGTCAAGCCCTCTGTTCCTTCCATCGCTATACAACGAACGCTATCTTCTCCCAAGTGCTGTTGTACTTCTAGTACAAGCGTACTCCCGTCTTGACGAGTAATTTCTAAAGAGTTAAGAATTTGTGGGAGTTCGCCGCCTTCAAAGCTAACGTCGATTACCGCTCCAATAATTTGTTTTATTTTACCTGTATTTGCCATTGTAATAGGTGTTTTCTATTGTGGCGCAAAAGTAATTCAGCAATGCTGAAAATTTCACTATTTATTGGTCAATTTCCACTGATTTTTAAGGAAACTAAGTTTGTTAACAGGTAATGCCCAAATAGGGATTTTATATTTTAGCTGGGGCTTGGGAAGAAACTAAAACCTAAGGCGAATCGTTCTTACAGATTTTTTTTTCAAACCAAAGAAGTTTATAAGATTAGGTAAACATTTATCGTTCGCAGGATTCGTGCCGTCTGAATGGCTTTTCAAGTTTTGTGCGTTCTAGTTTTTTCAGCATCATTGCTTTATAAATTTCTTAGTTTGTCTAGTATTCGCGCTTTGTACTTGGATATAATATATACCGCTTGGCCAGGGGCTACAGTGTATATTATTTATCTTCTTTCTTAGGCGTTTTCGCTTTAAAACGTTTCCTTTTGCGTCTGTAATAATTAGCCTGTGTTTCTCACTGTTCGCTTTTTCTATGAGTTCTATATTCAACTGATCTGAGCCTGGATTAGGGTACAGCTTAAAGAGTTGACTCGTTTTTTTTCCTTCTACAGTATTTACCGATAAGGGTGCCTGCGCTAGCCTAGTCAAAAACTCAATATCATCGGTTGAATCACAACTAAAATTATTGGGCAGCCCACCTCCAGTCCTACTAGTACCTAAAGCATACAAAATTCCATTTTTTATGAAAAGATTAGTAAGGTCTTCTGTTCCCACACCATTCATTGTGTATTTAGAAGTTAGATTAGCATCATTGTTGTAAGTTGAAATCCATACATTGTCTCCTCCAAATAAAATATTCGTATCAATATCGCCTCCTCCTCCAGAAGTTCGCCCCACGACCCAAAGTTGACCCTGATACCAAATTGCATCTTCAAAATAAGTTGCTCTTTGATTATAAATTCCATAACTTCTACTTCCATAGGCTTTGGAGTGTAACATATTGCCCAAGGTGTCTAGCCTTATTATCCATAGATTAGAATTTTCTAATCGATTCGTATCACTGGTATTTGCCTTAGCCGTATGATAGCCTATATCACCATTGGCAGAGTAAGTTTCACCTATCACATAAATTTCATTCGAATTGGGGGCGTAAACCACATCACGACCAGCTTCTTTTTCTTTACCGCTCAATCGGTTTTTCCAAAGTGTTACTCCCTGTGGGTTGTAAGCTTCTATGTATAAATCCCCCTTCCCTTGGTCTAAGTGGCTGAGCATGGCTGTAGTACCAGTGTCACTGGTCACTCCCGTAACCGCAATGTTACCACCTTGAATAATGCCCAAACCTGCTGGCTCATCGCTATCATAGCCTACCCAAAAGCGCATCCATTCTTTGTTAAGGTTGCTATCTAGTTTTACTACATACCCATCTTTACTTAAAGAGGTATGGGCAAAATCCAAGGTGTTGTAATTCGTAGAACCCGTTCCGTAAATATTACCTTGAGCATCCACCTCTACATCGCGAAGGGTGGTACTATTCACACCTCCTGAACCATTGAGCAATTTGGTGCGTACAATGGAACCCGCAGTATCTACCTCTAAAAAAAATGCCGCTAAACCACTCTGTAATGGATTACTGACAAAATCCATATCATAACTAAAGGTTGTACCCGATAGTAATAGATTTCCGTTGGGCAAAGCGTTGATATGGACATCGGTATTATCTTCAACTCTACTACCACCATAGGCTTTGCTCCACAGGGTATCATAGGTATTGGCGTCTATGCGATATAGCACTAAGTCGGGACCTGAATTTGCAGATAAACGATTCGCACGAAACGCTACTGCAAATAAATCAACAGTAGGCACATAGGTCATATCATAATAACCAGCGAGAAACTCATTATACCAACAATGCTTCTCCGCTATGAAAATACTTTTTTGTAGGTCGGGTTGGGCAGAAAGTTGCAAGCTAATGAAACAGCTAAGAAGGAGTAATAGTTTTTTCATTTGAACCTAAGTTAATAAAAAAATACGATTATAGTAATCTCTATCTGTCATTTTTATGAAAGGTGTAATTAAACTAAAACTTGTAAAAATCTACGTAGGACTAATAAAATCATATCGACACCACGAATCTCACACCATTTTATCAACCAAAGACTTACTGATTTATTTCTAAGACTGTGGCAGATAATTGTAGCCTACTGAATGCAGAAGCCGCCACGCAGGGCGTGGCGGCTTTATTCTTTTCAGATTTTCCAATTATTTTATCGTAGATAAAAAACTGGGGCTTGCATTCTTTCCTATAAAAGAAGCTACATCCTTTAAGGTACCAAACTTGCCATAAGCATTGTCAACTTTATCAGAAGCGATGCCATAGTTATTTGAAATCATATCTTTAAATGTACTAGCCATGCCGTTCCCTGTGATTAAGGATTTTACTTTGGTAGCCATACTCAATTTACCTAACATATTCATAGAACCTGTTTTTGGCAATACTTTTTGTCCAATATCTTGAATTAACATCGTGCCAATCTTACCCATCATTGAGGAAGAAAGATTGCCAGTCATTGCCTGCTTGCTATCGCGCGAGCTTTTGTAAGTACCGCAGCTTGTTAAAGTTAAAGATGTGATTGCAACTAAGGCAACGAAAAATAATTTGTTCATAATACGTGTGTTTTTTTAATTAATAATATAGAATATAGCCTAAATATAGGCGAAAGAAATCATCTTAAATCAAATGAGAATCTAGTTAACGTCAAATTTTATAATCCGAAACTAATCAATAACAAGTAAGGCTATAAGAGCACTATTTATGAAAGTCTTCACTATCAAAATCTTATTTTTTTGGTAATGACTTCAGAAATTTGAGTACTAATTTATAAAGATTTGTTTATCAAATTTTAATTAAAAAAAAGACCGTGCTTCGCACGGTCCTTAGATATTAAAATTTGAATGACTTCATCTTTCAAAGACAAATTATTTTGTCTAACTACTCTTCCTCGTCAAACTCAAGAAGTTCTTGCGCATTTTTAAGGATTTCGTATTCGTCTTTACTACCAACAATATATTCTTGATAAGCAGGCATTCCTGTACCCGCTGGTATTTTACGACCTGTAATTACATTCTCTTTTAATCCTTCCAGCGTATCGCGCTTACCGTTAATGGCTGCGGAAGAAAGAACTTTGGTAGTCTCTTGGAACGACGCTGCACTAATCCAAGAACGAGTTCCTAAACTAGCCTTAGTAATTCCTAATAATAACGGACTGCTCGTAGCTGGCTCGGCCTCGCGATATTGTACCAATGTTTTATCCGAACGTTTCATCAAAGAATTCTCTTCTCTAATATCACGTAGGGTAACAATTTGACCAGCGTGCAATCTTTCACTTTCACCCTTATCCGTAACAACAACTTTGTCATACACCCAATCATTTTCATCAGCAAAACGTACTTTGTCAACAGTCTCGCGCTGTAAGAATCGAGTATCACCCGGATTTTCGATAGTTACTTTGCGCATCATTTGACGTACGATCACCTCAATATGCTTGTCATTAATTTTTACTCCTTGTAAACGATAAACTTCTTGTATCTCATTTACTAAGTAAGACTGTACGGCGAAAGGTCCTTTAATAGCCAAAATATCACGTGGAGTAATTCTACCATCACTCATTGCAATTCCTGCTTTTACAAAATCTCCTTCTTGTACAATAATATGCTTGCTAAGGTTCACAAGATATTTTTTGATAACACCATCCTTACTTTCTACTTGTATCTCACGATTACCTCGCTTAATACCTCCAAAAGAAACTACACCATCAATAGCCGCAACTACTGCTGGGTTAGAAGGGTTTCTTGCTTCAAACAACTCAGTAACTCGAGGTAGACCACCCGTAATATCACGAGAACGACCCATTACACGAGGTATTTTTACTAAGGTTTGACCCGCACTAACTTTTGCACCGTCTTTAATACTTAAGTGAGCTCCAACAGGAATATTATACGTTTTTTCTTTTTTACCTTCAATAATCATTGCCGGAATCACTTTCTTATCCTTAGTCTCAATAATTACTTTTTCTTTTACACCAGATTGCTCGTCTGATTCTTCACGGAAACTAACTCCGTCAACAATGCTATCAAAACGAACTTTACCTTCGATTTCTGATACAATCACAGCATTAAACGGGTCCCAAGAACAAATTTCATCTCCTTTTTTCAACTTCTGACCGTGGCGTACTTTTAAGATAGAACCATACGGAATATCAGCATTGGACAGAACACGTTCGTCAGCATTTATAATCCTGATTTCACCCATTCGGCTAATGACAACCTCTTCAGTTCCTTCTTTTCCTTCACGCTTCACCGTCTTAATTCCATCAAATTCGATTTTACCATCAAATTTTGATTTCAAATTACTTTCAACTGCTGAGGAACCAGCTACACCACCTACGTGGAATGTACGAAGTGTCAACTGCGTACCCGGCTCACCAATACTTTGTGCTGCAATAATACCTACCGCATCACCTTTTTGTGCCGAAGCGCCTACTGCTAAGTTTTTACCATAGCATTTTGCACAACAACCCCGCTTACTTTCGCAAGTCAATACTGATCTAATTTCTATTTCTTCAACGCCCGCTTTTTCAATAGCTGCCGCGTGATCTTCTGTAATTTCTACACCCGCTTCTAGTAAAACTTCATCAGTTTGAAAATCAATTACATCATGCAATGAGTTTCTACCGATAATTCGCTCGCTCAAAGATTCAACAATTTCATCGTTCTCTTTTAGCGCTTTGGTATTAATTCCTCTTAGGGTACCACAATCTTCTTCGTTGATGACAACGTCTTGAGCTACATCCACCAATCTACGGGTTAGGTAACCAGCATCCGCTGTTTTCAAAGCCGTATCGGCTAGACCTTTACGCGCACCGTGCGTAGAAATAAAGTACTCGAGTACGTTCAGTCCGTCTTTAAAGTTTGATAAGATTGGGTTTTCAATAATCTCAGAACCGCTACTCCCCGATTTTCTTGGTTTAGCCATCAATCCACGAATACCGCTTAGCTGTTTTACCTGTTGCTTACTACCACGAGCTCCAGAATCTAACATCATATATACTGAGTTAAACCCTTGCTTGTCCGTAGCCATTTCTTGGATTAAAGTTTCTGTTACTCGCGTATCCACACGAGACCAAACATCAATAATCTGATTGTAGCGCTCATTGTTTGTAATCAGACCCATATTGTAGTTATCCCAAATTTCATCAACCTCATCAGAAGCTCCTTCAATCATATTGGCTTTTACATCGGGAATAATTAAATCTTCAGGATTAAATGATAATCCACCTTCGAAAGCCATACGGAAACCAAGCCCTTTAATATTATCTAAAAACTCAACCGTTGTGGGAACATCAGTTTGTTTAATAATATCACCAATGATCGTTCGTAGCGCTTTTTTCGTTAAAAGAGCGTCGATAAAACCGACCGCTTTCGGCACGTGTTGGTTAAAAATAATACGACCTACGGTAGACTCTTGAATGTAAGAATTTGTTACAACTTCCTCTCCTTCTTCGTTTTCTTCTTTCGTTTGAATACGACATTTCACCGAAGCATGCAAATCAACTTGACCTTCATCATACGCGATGCGTACCTCTTCTGGGCTATAGAACGTCATGCCTTCTCCTTTTACAGGATCGCCCTCAATGTTCATTTTCTTTTTGGTCATATAATACAGACCCAATACCATATCCTGCGAAGGAAGTGTAATTGGTGTACCATTTTGAGGATTCAGAATATTATGAGAAGCTAGCATTAAAACTTGCGCCTCTAATATAGCTGCATTGCTCAAGGGTACGTGTACCGCCATCTGATCTCCATCGAAATCCGCATTAAACGAAGAACATACTAATGGGTGTAATTGAATTGCTTTTCCTTCTATCAATTTAGGCTGGAACGCTTGGATTGATAAACGGTGTAAGGTGGGGGCCCTGTTTAACATCACTGGGTGCCCTTTCAATATATTTTCAAGAATATCCCAAATAACAGCGTCTTTTTTCTCAACCAATTTCTTAGCTGATTTTACTGTTTTTACAATACCTCGCTCAATCAATTTACGAATAACAAATGGCTTAAATAACTCAGCACACATGTCTTTTGGCAATCCACATTCATGTAGTTTTAAAGTAGGACCTACAACGATAACCGAACGACCAGAATAGTCAACACGCTTACCTAATAAGTTCTGACGGAACCGACCTTGTTTTCCTTTTAGTACATCACTCAATGATTTTAACTGACGTCCCCCTTCCGCTTTAACAGCATTTGATTTACGAGAGTTATCCATCAATGAATCAACAGCCTCTTGCAACATACGCTTCTCATTTCGAAGGATTACATCGGGTGCTTTAATTTCCATCAATCGCTTCAAACGATTGTTACGAATAATTACACGACGATATAAATCATTTAAATCGGAAGACGCAAATCGACCACCATCTAATGGTACCAAAGGACGCAATTCTGGTGGTATTACTGGTAGGTATTGCATAATCATCCACTCCGGACGATTTTCAATATGTGAATTAGCATCACGAAACGCTTCTACCACTGTCAAACGCTTTAAGGCATCTGTCTTACGTTGCTGTGACGTTTCAAATTCTGCTGCGTGACGAAGATCATAAGATAACTTATCTAAGTCTAAACGACCTAACAACATGTGCACTGCTTCCGCACCCATCTTAGCGATAAATTTATTTGGATCTTCATCGGGTAGCATCTGATTTTCCTTAGGTAGTTTTTCCAACATATCTAAGTAATCATCCTCAGAAATTAACTCCATATAAGTAGGAGCATCTTCTTTAAGCTGCTGCGCCGTACGAATCATTTCGTCTGCCGCACCACCTTGTACTACACAATACTTTTCATAGTACACAATAGATTCTAATTTCTTAGAACTTGTTCCTAGTAAGTAACCAATTTTATTCGGTAACGAACGGAAATACCATATATGCACGACAGGAACTACCAAACGGATATGTCCCATACGTTCACGACGTACTTTCTTTTCTGTTACTTCTACACCACAACGATCACAAACAATCCCCTTATAACGGATACGCTTGTACTTACCACAGTAGCATTCAAAATCCTTCATCGGCCCGAAAATCTTCTCGCAGAAAAGACCGTCGCGCTCAGGTTTATATGTACGATAGTTAATCGTTTCAGGTTTTAACACCTCACCATAACTTCTGTCAAGAATATCATCGGGCGATGCTAGAGTGATCGTTATTTGATCAAAATTCGGATTGGGTTTTATATCTTTTTTTAAATTCATTATTGAATGATTTTAATTGAATTAATTTAATTTTTCAGTTTCGTCAAAGTGCAAGTCAAGTCCTAAGCCTCGTAACTCATGAACTAATACATTAAAGGATTCCGGAATTCCAGAAGCTGGAATATTGTCTCCCTTCACGATCGACTCATACGTTTTGGCTCTTCCTTGAATATCATCTGACTTAATCGTTAGGATTTCTTGTAGGATATTAGAAGCTCCGTAGGCCTCTACTGCCCATACCTCCATCTCACCAAAACGTTGACCACCAAATTGAGCTTTACCACCCAATGGTTGTTGTGTAATCAAACTATACGGTCCGATAGAACGAGCGTGCATCTTATTGTCTACTAAGTGATGCAGTTTCATCATATAGATAACACCCACTGTTGTTTTTTGATGGAACTTCTCACCGGTTTCGCCATCAAATAAATGTGTGTGACACATACTTGGTAAATCTGCATTTTTCACATGCTCTTGAATTTGGTGAACATTGGCTCCGTCAAAAATTGGCGTTGCAAATTTTACTCCTAATTTCAAACCAGCGAAACCTAAGATCGTTTCATAAATCTGACCAATATTCATACGAGAAGGTACCCCTAGTGGGTTCAATACAATATCAACCGGTTGTCCATCCTCAGTAAACGGCATATCCTCACGACGTACAATACGCGCTACAATTCCTTTATTACCGTGACGACCTGCCATCTTATCTCCTACTTTCAGTTTGCTTTTCTTAGCCAAATAAATTTTAGCCAATTTCAATACACCTGTAGGTAATTCATCACCCACTGTAATATTGAATTCCTGACGCTTATAACGACCTAACTCTTGGTTATACTTCATGTTGTAGTTATGAAGCAAGGTGTTAATATTGTCATTCATCACTTCATCTTCCGTCCAGTTCAATGGATTTACCAATGTAAAATCAATAGCTCGTAAATTCTTAGCTGTAAATTTCAAGCTTTTGTTTAATACAATCTCACCATAGTGATTGGTAACACCTGCTGATTTATGCTCTTTTAATAAATCTTCTAATTTAGAAAGTAAGGTTTCATTAATACCCTCTACATTTTCTTGGTGCGCTTTGGCTATATTTTCTAATTCAGACTTTTCTTGTGCTTTACGAGACTTATCTTTTTTATTACGAGCAAAAAGTTTTTTATTAATTACAACTCCTTTAGTGGAAGGAGGTGTTTTCAAAGAAGCATCTTTTGCATCACCTGCTTTGTCTCCAAAAATGGCACGAAGAAGTTTTTCTTCCGGAGTTGGATCACTCTCACCTTTCGGTGTAATCTTACCGATTAAAATATCTCCTTCTTTTACATGCGCACCTACACGGATTACACCATGCTCATCTAAATCTTTAGTTGCTTCCTCACTTACGTTAGGAATGTCAGGCGTCAATTCCTCTTCTCCTAATTTAGTGTCTCGTACTTGTAAATCAAACTCATCAATGTGAACCGACGTAAACCAATCCTCACGAACTACATTTTCAGAAATTACAATCGCATCCTCAAAATTATACCCTTTCCAAGGCATAAAGGCTACTACTAAGTTTCTTCCTAATGCCAACTCTCCACCTTCCGTGGCATAGCCTTCCGTTAAAAAGTCTCCTTTTTTAACCTTCTGACCTTTTTTCACACAAGGATTTAAGTTCATACAAGTTCCTTGGTTCGTTCTTTCAAACTTTACCAACTTATATATTTTCAAATCATCGTCAAAAGAAATAATCCGCTCTGTTTCACTTCTCTGATAGCGTACGTGAATTTCTTCCGCATCTACATACTCAACCGTTCCTTTTCCTTCTGCCGTTACTAAGATTCTAGCATCGCGAGCCGCAATGGCTTCAATACCCGTACCTACAATTGGAGTTTGTGGCAATAATAAAGGAACACCCTGACGTTGCATATTAGATCCCATTAAGGCACGATTCGCATCATCATGCTCTAAGAACGGAATCATTGAAGCACTCAAACCAACAATTTGATTGGGTGCTACGTCCATATATTCTATTTCTTCTTTATCTAAAATTGGAAAATCACCCGTCTGACGAGATTTTACTTTATCCTCGGCAAAGAATCCTTTATCATCTAAGCCAGCATTTGCCTGTGCAATTTTCTTTTTGTCTTCTTCCTCGGCACTTAAATAAACTTGCTTGCGCAAATCTACTTTCCCTTCTTTTACTTTTCGATATGGCGTTTCGATGAAGCCCATTTCATTAATCTTCGCATGTACACAAAGAGTAGAAATCAAACCAATATTAGGCCCCTCTGGCGTTTCAATCGTACAAAGGCGACCATAGTGAGAATAATGTACATCACGTACCTCAAACCCAGCACGTTCTCTACTCAAACCTCCTGGCCCAAGTGCCGACACACGACGCTTGTGTGTAATCTCAGAAAGTGGATTCGTTTGATCCAAAAACTGTGACAACTGAGACGTTCCAAAGAATGAATTAATAACCGAAGAAAGAGTTCGAGCATTGATTAAATCAATCGGTGTAAACACCTCATTATCACGCACATTCATACGCTCACGTATCGTACGAGCCATACGAGCCAAACCAACACCAAACTGAGCATATAATTGCTCACCTACAGTTCGTACCCGACGATTACTTAAGTGATCAATATCATCAACTTCTGCTTTTGAGTTTGTCAAACGCACCAAGTATTTAATGATTTCGATTATGTCTTCTCTCCGCAATACTTTTTTATCAACGTCTAAGTCAAATCCAAGCTTACGGTTAATTTTATAACGCCCCACCTCTCCTAAATCATATCTTCTATCAGAGAAGAATAATTTATCGATTATACCACGAGCTGTGTCATTATCCGGTGCATCCGTACTACGCAATTGACGATAGATATGCTGTACCGCTTCTATCTCAGAGTTCGAAGTATCCTTATTTAAAGTATTGTATATGATTGTATAGTCTCCACCCGCATCTTCTTTTTGTAAGAAAATAGTTTCAACTTCTAATTCTGTTATTGTAGCAATATCATCTTCTGTTAATTCGGTATCACGATCAAGCAATACTTCATTACGTTCGATAGATACAACCTCGCCCGTATCCTCATCCACAAAATCCTCGGTCCAAGTACGAATAACACGAGCGGCCAACTTCCGGCCTACTGCATTTTTCAAATTACGCTTATCAGCTTTCACCTCATCAGCCATTCCGAATAAATTCAAAATATCATTATCCGTTTCAAAACCGATGGCACGCAGCAACATCGTTACAGGGAATTTTTTCTTACGATCGATATACGCATACATTACGTTATTGATATCTGTCGCAAATTCCATCCATGCTCCCTTGAAAGGAATTACACGGGCGGAATATATTTTTGTACCATTCGGGTGCAAGCTTTGCCCAAAGAATACACCAGGTGAACGGTGCAACTGAGAAACAATAACACGCTCAGCTCCGTTAATCACAAAGGTTCCTTTCGGAGTCATGTAAGGAATATTTCCTAGGAAAACATCCTGTACGATTGTTTCAAAATCGATATGCTCCTCATCATTACAACTCAATCGAAGCTTTGCTTTTAAAGGTACCGAATAGGTTAATCCTCTTTCCATACACTCTTCGATTGAGTAGCGAGGCGGATCAACAAAATAGTCCAAAAACTCTAACAAGAAAATGTTTCGAGTATCAGATACCGGATAGTTTTCCATGAACACTCGATACAACCCTTCGTTGTTTCGCTTGTCAGGAGTGGTTTCTAGTTGAATAAATTCGTTGAATGATTCTAGCTGAATGTCCAGTAAATCTGGTGTTTCGCCGTGATTTGTTACTTTTCCGAAATTTATGCGTTCGGTTTTAACTGTTGCCATAAGTACTTTTTCGCGTTTTAAGGTTTATTATATATAATAAAAACCCAACAAGGTCAAGACCTTCTAGTTTAAAAACTATCAGTTTTTTAATAAGAAATGTGAACGTGCCTACCCAATTGGACGTGCAAATTTACAGCGAAAGGGCCAACTTATCAAAAAATATTCCAATTTGTTATTATTGAAAAAGATTGTTTTATAACTCGCTGATTTTCAATAATAAAAGATGGCAATTATTTTTCAACATTGATTATCTTAGCCCTTGATTGAAAAAAAATTCATCACCTTGCACTCAATTGCTCTAAGATAAAATCAAAAAGCAATCCGCTTGCCTATAGAAGATGCCAAGCTCAAAAAAAAACAAGCTTACCTCAACTAAGATTTTCATTTATGCTTTTGCGACCTTTCGCGCTACCGCCTCTTCATAATCCTGCTGGGTATCAATCGATAAAGGCGGATCCATTACCTCAGCTACCCCTACATAAAAACCGTGCTCTATCATTCGTAAATTTTCAAGTTTTTCTGCTAACTCTAATGGAGAAGGCTTCAACTTACTTAGTTTAAGCAAAGCAGAACGACGATAGCCATAAACCCCTATGTGACGATAGCAATTCAACCCCTCACCCTTGCCTCTAAAAAAAGGAATCGGACTACGAGAAAAGAACAAGGCTCGCCCTTGTTCATTGCAAACAATTTTGACAACATTTGGATTATCAAAATCAGATTTTGACTTAATTTTATACTTTAGTGTTGATACTTCAACTTCTTCACTATCAAACAATTCAACTATTAACTTTAAGCTACCTTTCTCTATAAAAGGTTCGTCGCCTTGTACGTTTACAATGACCTCGTACGGGAACTGATGCAACTCATTGGCTATTCGATCTGTCCCACTTTCGAAGTGGGTGTCGTTATAAATATACTTGCAATTGTGTTCCTCAAGTGCAGCTGCAATTTTAGAATGATTACAAATCACAACTACTTTATCAAATAAATTAGTGGCTAAAACTGCTCGATAGGTGCATACAATAATTGGTAAGCCACCTAAAGGTAACAGAAGCTTTTCTGGCAATCGCTCACTTTCCAACCTCGCCGGTATGAGCGCAATTCTATTTGCTTTTGTATTCATCATAATTTAGACCGCTTACTTATCTTTTTCAAAAAATTCCAAGTCCTAAAATACCATTCTTTACTCATAACAGGTGCATCATTATTTGCTTTTACTAAGAGGAAAACGGCTAATAAACTAAGTACTGCAGAAGAAAGCCACATCCCCTGCCAAGGTTCAAGCACTTGATTTCCTGCCATTTTCTCTCCAATTGTATTGAGTATATGCAATATGGCAAAAAAGATTACCGCTACAATAAAGGGCATCCCCAGCCCTCCTTTTCTAATGATAGCACCCAAAGCTGCTCCAATCGTAAACAACAATAAGCAAGCAAAGGGTATAGTAAACCGTCGGTGCCACTCGATTTTATGGTCCGCTAGGTTTTTAATGTATAGCTTGCGGTTCTGGATATTGATTTCGATTGCATTTTTTACACTACGAGCATTGACCTCCGCCGAAGAGGCGGCCAAAGAGTAAATCGAATCATTATCAATCCATTTACTCAAAGCAGTAGATTTCACTTTTGTCAAAACAAGATTGGAGTCGGGCTCAGCTATATAAGTCCCAAGTATTTTTTGAATGTAATCTCCACTGTTATTTAATTTAATAGAAGCAGTATCAATTTCATCTCCAATGCGAGCCACACTCATTGTACGCCGCATATTTTTAAAATAGTCTTCACTCGTCACTTGTAGATCAAACTCTTTTAAATCAAATACTTTTTTATAATACTTAAACCCTAATCGGATTTGCTCATTACTCTCACTTTCGGGCTTATACACTTCTTCGTAGCGCCAGCCGTCGAATAGTTCAAAAACCAAGGCTGCATTATCATCGGTAACAAACATTTTTCCTTTATCCGCTAATATGACGCGCTGTTGTTCGTAACCCGCTGAGTTGTCATAGATTTTCACACCGCGAATCGTGCTATTATCACCGTCCTTATTTTTTACATAAATTACGTGCTTGGGAATTTCAGTATAAAACTCCCCTGCCTTAATATTTAAGGCTGGTTTTTTATTGGAAATTTCATAGTAGGTTTTGATTGCCTTGATTTGAGCGCGCGGAATAATTTTATCATTAAAGAAAAAACTTCCAATCGCTAAAATGAACACGAAAACAAAAAGTGGCTTTACGAATTGAAAGAGCGAAATGCCCGAAGACTTTAGGGCGGTCAACTCAGAGCTTTCTCCTAGCTCACCGAAATAGATAATTGATGAGAACAATACACTGAGCGGCAAGGCAATTGGGACCAAGGGCAGCGTTTGTAGCCCCAGTGTATTGAGTATCGTCCAAGCGTCCAAGCCTTTTCCAATATAATCATCGATATACAACCATAGATACCAAATAATAAAAGCAAACCACACCACAAAGAAGGCCGCTAATAACTTGGGCAGAAAACCTTTGATTGAAAATTGTGCTAAGGTGCGCATGTAAATTTTAAGTAGTAACTACCGAGAAAAACTCTTTTAGCTTTTCATAAATTATTTTACAAAAAATTAAAAACCAAAAGTAAAGAATAGAACCTTAAAGCTATTCTAAAATTAATGAATAAGACAGGGAGATAAAATGAGAAGACAAATAAAGTGATGGTATAAAAGAAGGAAAGATTTAAGCACCCATTCTTTGCTTCAACTCTTTTACCTGGCTTTCCCATAGAGTTATTTGGTCTTCTACTTCGCCTTTCTCAGCAAAATCAGTTATGTGCAAAATATTCTCTTTTGTTATATCACTGCTAGCGATTCTAAATTCAAAATACTCGTTGTCATCTTGCCACTCCCACTTATAACGGATAAATTCATTGTCAGCACTATCCAGTATTTCTGCACTGTCCGGTGCCCCACCGTCCCACGAAAAATGATAAACATTATCTACCGCATCTACTTTATCAGCAAACCATTCGCTTAATCCGTCACTCGTTGCCAATAAATTATACAACACGCTCGTGCTACATTTTATAGGAAATTCTACTGAGTACTCTTCTTTCTTTGCCATAATTCTGAAAGTGTACAATAATAAGCTAATAGACTTTAAAACAAAATTTTAAGCCTGAATATTTACTATTGAAATGTGAATTGCGCAAAACTATATTTGGGTAGTATTAAGAAATAATTTACATTTAGCTGACAATTAAAAAGAATTAACGACTGTTCAAGAGTTGTACCCTATTATGAAACCCTTTAAAACCCTTTGCTTATGTCCATGCGCCAATTAAAAATTACAAAATCTATAACCAACCGCGAAAGCCAATCCTTAGAAAAGTATTTGCAAGAAATAGGTAAGGTAAGCCTGATTACTCCCGAGGAGGAGGTCGCACTTGCCAAGCGAATTAAGCAAGGCGATCAGTTAGCACTTGATAAAATGACCAAAGCCAATTTACGATTTGTAGTTTCAGTGGCTAAACAATATCAAAACCAAGGCTTATCCCTGAGTGATTTAATTAATGAAGGAAATGTAGGCTTAATAAAAGCTGCCAAACGATTTGATGAAACCAGAGGATTCAAGTTTATTTCTTACGCGGTATGGTGGATACGTCAAAGTATTTTACAAGCCTTGGCAGAGCAAAGTAGAATTGTTCGTCTCCCCTTAAATAAAGTAGGCCTTACCAATCGAATTAATAAAGCCGTTTCTCAATTAGAACAAGAGTTAGGCCGGCAACCCAGCACAGATGAATTAGCCACATTATTAGAGATGAACCGCGAAGAAATCGAAGCGACCCTCTCCTCCTCTGCGCGACACGTGAGTATGGATGCTCCTTTTAGCGGTGGCGATGAAACTAATAAACTGCTGGACATTATGATTGACCCCAATGCCCGGTCTACGGATTTAAAGCTAGTGCACAATGAAAGTTTAAGTTGTGAATTAAATAGAAGTTTAAGTGCCTTAACAGAACGTCAAAAAAGTGTACTTCAACTGTTCTTTGGTATCGGTGAGGATCACCCTCTGAGTCTAGAAGATATTGGTGAAAAATTTAGTCTTACTCGTGAACGGGTTCGTCAAATAAAAGACAAGGCAATATTGAAGCTGAGAAATGCCTCACGTAGCCAGCAGTTGAAACACTATCTTGGAGCCTAAATTCTATTCATGAATTATAACGTGACCCACTGATCCATTGGGTGCAGCTATGCCCAATAGATTGCACAAGGTGGGTGCAATATCCGTCATATATACTTTTTGACTGCTCTTTTTTGGCGCTAAGCCTGCTCCGTAAAAAAGCAGTGGGATATGAGAATCATAGGCGCTCCACGCACCATGAGAAGTACCAGTTGTAGAATATGCATCCAACACACCAGGATAAAATAATAGTGATAAATCTCCAGAGCGAGAAGGGAAGAAACTATTTTGATAATATTGCTTTAAAAAATTAGGCAACGGCACATTTGCAATTCTATCAGATTGGAAAGCGATTTGTACCAATTCATGTTTTTTAAAATATTCGATAATAGAATTTTCAATGTTGTTTTTCTCTGTTCCATCTTCAATTATTGTATGATTTAGATAAACTTGACAATTCATAAGCCTGATGCACAAATCTTTTTTTCCAAATTGCTTTTCTAAAGCCTCATTCAAAGCTAGCTGTTCTTTCTGATCGAAAAAGTATGCAGCGGGCATCTTCTTACTTTTCAAATAATTAGGATTGTGTGCGGCACCGTGATCAGCTGTTAAAAAAAGAAGATACCCTTCTTTACCGTATTGTTGATTTAAAAACCGAATGAAGCGGGCTAAGTCTTGGTCCAAACGAGCGTATGTATCTTCCACCTCCCAACTGTTCGGACCAAAAATATGACCTACGTAATCGGTAGCAGAAAAACTTAGTGCTAAGAAATCAGTAGCGCCACGCTTACCAATATTTTCATTTAATATGGCCTCCTTTGCAAAGTCAAACAAAATACTATTTCCATAAGGTGTCCGTTTTATGTATCCTCCTTTTTGATTTTTAAAATCATGAGGAAAGCTTGTATTCTGAGCATCTCCAAACCGACCTTCAAACTCGTTTTCATCAGACTCTGTATATAGGTATTTTGATTTCCCATAAAGCGGATTCCAAGTTTGGTTCAAATATTCTCTTGCCTTTTCTTGACGGTTGAATAGATTGACCCAACTAGGTAAATTCTGAGCATAATAAGTACTGGTCATAAAATGACCGTTCTCATCCTCCATCCAATAGGCAGCGTTGGCACTATGACCACCCGGCAGCACAGCTCCCCTATCTTTTAGTGAAACTGAAAATGTTCGCGAACTAAAATTGTTGGATAAGCGTAGCTCGTCTGTAACAGTGGTTACTTTCAAATTTCTAGGACTTATTTTACCCAAATTGAGTGACCCTCCTATGGCAGATTCCGTAGTATCCTGAACGCAATAAACATTTTTTGCTAAACTCGCATCATACCAATTATTCCCTACGATTCCATTGATCCCTGGCACACTTCCCGTATAAATACTAGCATGACCAGGCCCTGTATACGCTGGCAAATAATTGATGTAGCAATTCGTAAACCAGGCCCCTTTATTCTTTAATAAATTAAAGCCATTATTTCCATAAACATGATTAAAATTAGTCAAGTAATCTGCTCTCATTTGATCAATCACTATGCCGATAACCACCTTGGTTTTTTGCACAGGAGCCGCCTGCGAAAAAAAGGAAAGAAACACCGTAAATACTAGCACACATATACTTTTACCCATTATCCACTTTTTGTAATATGTTAGCAAAAATGGGAATATTAAACAACAAATCAGGATTCTAATGTCGTAATTTTGCAGTATCTCAAGTATTTGATTTTGAGATTAAAATTATATTATGGCAGATTTATTTGAAAAATTTAAAAACAAAGGATCTTTAGGACAGTATCAGCAAAATGCAGAGGGGTATTACATTTTTCCAAAATTGGAAGGTGAGCTTTCAAACCGAATGATGTTCCAAGGGAAAGAACGAATTGTGTGGAGTTTGAATAACTATCTTGGATTGGGCAATCACCCTGAGATAAGAAAAGTTGATGAAGAGGCTGCGCGAGATTATGGATTGGCATACCCTATGGGAGCTAGAATGATGAGTGGTCACACAGACTTGCATGAAAAACTTGAAGGGCAGTTAGCCGAATTTGTGTCTAAGGAACAAGCTTATCTCTTAAATTTTGGATATCAAGGAATGGTCTCTATCGTTGACTCGCTGTTAAGCCGTCATGATGTAGCGGTGTATGACGCAGAATGTCATGCTTGTATTATTGATGGTCTGCGCATGAGCACAGCTCATAGATACGTATTTAAGCATAATGATATTTCTGACTTAGAAAAACAAATCAAACGGGCTATAGAAAAAGTAGGAGATACAAACGGTGGCGTACTGGTAATTACAGAAGGTGTTTATGGGATGTCTGGCGATCAAGGTCGATTGAAAGAAATTTGTGAGCTTAGAGAAAAATATGACTTCAGATTATTAGTGGATGATGCTCACGGTTTTGGTACGCTTGGAGAAACTGGAGCCGGTGCAGGCGAAGAGCAAGACTGTCAAGACGAGATAGATGTTTATTTTTCAACTTTTGCGAAAAGCATGGGTAGTATTGGAGCATTTGTAGCGGGTGATAAAGAAATTATTGATTATTTGAAATACAGTATGCGTTCTCAGATTTTTGCAAAATCATTACCTATGCCATTAGTTGTTGGTAATATAAAACGTTTAGAAATGTTGCGCACTCAACCAGAGCATAAAGAAAGACTTTGGAAGAATGTAAACAGACTTCAAAGTGGTTTAAAAGAGGCGGGTCTGGACATTGGCAAAACTGATTCTCCAGTAACCCCTGTGTTCATGCATGGTGGAATTAACGAGGCTACCAACTTAACCAGGGACCTCAGAGAAAATTTTAACATTTTTTGCTCTTTAGTGACCTACCCAGTTATTCCGCGCGGCCAGATTATACTCAGACTAATCCCCACAGCGGTTCATACCTTCGAGGATATTGACACCACGATTGCCGCCTTTAAGGAGGTTAAAAGAAAATTGGTTGCTAAGGAATATCCTAATGAATTCGCCCTTGGAACAGTTTAATCGATTTGGTTAGAATACTATTTATAGAGTCTATTGGGGAAACCTAATAGACTTTTTTATTGAAAAGTTTCATCCATTTGTGATGAAAAAAAGAGCTTACCTTGGTAAGCTCTTTTCTTTAAAAATATAGACCCACTTTCTTAGTGAAGGGTGATAGCTTGTGATTTCATTTTACCGTCGTTTAATTTTATAACGGCGATATAGATTCCTTTTGGCAAATCAGATATATCAATTGAAACACTACTCTTTAGTCTCTTTACAATTCGACCATTCATACCTACTATACTGACTTCTTGTACTCTCTCGTTTTCACTCAGTGTAAGTGTTCCAGTAGACGGATTAGGATACAAATTTATATTTTCTAAGCTCACATCACTCGTACTGAGGGCAAATTGATTGCTGATAGTTATAACAGCACTTCCCGATACATTAGAACCATCTGTTGCCGTAGCTTGTACGATTACGGTACCATTAGCCAAAGCCGTCATCAAACCGCTTGCAGTCAAAGAAGCAGACCCCGTCCCTCCTGGTAACATATTCCAAACTACATTGTTGCTTATTACATTACTTGGATATAAATCAGCCACAATTTGAAGTTGCCCCCCGGGTGTGGTAATGACAAATATTCTACCTTGTCCGTACACATCAATAGAGTCCGTCAAAGAAGGTGTCTGATTCGATAAAGTAATCACAGCGCTGCCACTGATATTACTCCCATCAGTAGAAGTAGCCGTAACAGTTACCGTACCGTCCGAAACCGCAGTAAGCAAGCCGGTAGGATTGATTGTAGCAGACCCCGTGCCATTCGCTACACTCCAAGACACAGTTGAGTTGGTAGCATTGGCAGGGAGCACTGTCGCCACCATTTGCAATGAACCGCCTTGAGTGGCAATTGTACTTACATTGCCTTGCCCCATAACGCTTATAGAAGCTACAGGAATATTAACGGGAGCATTTAAAGAATTGGAATAAAACATTCCTCTACCATGAGTAGAAACAATCAATTCTTTATTACTATTCACTTTAATCATATCAACTCTGACGTTAGCCAAGCCTGTATTCGTAGCTCCCCAGTTTGTACTGCCGCCATTTAAATCATTCGTACTCCACACACCAAGTTCGGTTGCCAAGAAAGCTTGATCTCCGTCATTTGGATTAAAGACTGCCCAACGAACGGGCATATTCGGTAAATTCCCTTCAACAGAAGTCCAACTGCTTCCTCCATTGGTTGATTCCCAAACGCTTGTAGTTGTATAATTTGAGTAGGTCGCCAATAAATGATTTTCGTTTCCTGTTTCAATCGCCACACAGCTGACGTACTTATTATTAGGCAAACCTGTAGAAATAGAGCTTACATTTGGCGAGTTCGTGTTTGCATTATCAACTCTATATACATTACCAGCGTCGTCACCAAAATAGACTCTATTATTGACGTTGGGTGAAACGGTCACAGCAGACACTTTACCAGAGAAGCCAGCATTTACATTGTCGTCGTCGTTCCCTGTTTGTGGATCGTTCCAACGTAGGTATCTTCCATTCCCTCTTGCAGCATATAAAATATTGTTTCCGTCATCGTAGTCACTTGGGTTAATAAATCGACCCTGTGTACTACTTAGGTTTACATTAGTAAATGAGTTTCCGCCATTGGTACTGCGCCGATATTGATTATAGACGTATTGAGTAAACTGAAACTGAGGCTGATTTTGATCGATGTTACAAAATGCACCATCGCCTCCTGTTACTTCAAAAGTTGTTTGTAAAGAATTAGAAGTATACTGATGCGAACCATTGTCTTGCGTTCCTCCGAGGTAGTAAGGATTGGTAGGATGAGCATCACAACCGTACAATTGCAGTGTAATCATATTTCTGCCTCTACTTGTAATGCTTGGCACGTTGGCGCTGCCATTACTTGTATTATAAATTCCACCATCATTACAAAAATATACTACGTCTGAACTTGAAGTAGGATAGAGAATAAAGTGCTGATCCGCATGAACTTCTTGATGACCAAACCCACCATACCAATGGCTGACTTGTGTCCAGGTTGCTCCGCCGTTCGCTGTTTTAAATAAATCAATCCCTCCAACGAAAACTTCATTTTCATTATTCGGATCTACAGCAACGCATAGATCATACCATGCTTGATTTCTAGTAAAGTCATTCGCCGGTATTCCAGGGTCATCATCGTTGGGCAATGACAAATTGGTCCAAGTTGCGCCACCGTTGGTACTTTTTACAATTCGATCTGCTTTATTATTATCTTCTGTGACTAAGTATAAAGAATTAGCACTGCTCGGTGCACAAGCTATTTCAATACGTTCCGTATTGAAACCTAAGGTCAGGGCATTCCAAGTAAAACCATTGTCTGTACTCTTATGAAGAGAGCCATCTAAAGAAGCGTAAATGTCTCCATTTGCAGCTTGTTTTACGTCGTGACCTCTATTACTAGAAGCACCTGGGGAAGTGGCCGAAAGAACTCTTGTAAACGTCAAACCGCCATCGTTTGATAAAAAGATTCCTCTTGTTGTGGCTACGTACACATCACTATTTGAAGTAATGGTAAGCTTAGCACACTGATAAAAGTCAGTCCCTGAAGTGGAAGATAATAAATTCCAACTGGCTCCCCCATCCGTACTTTTGAAAACTCCCATACCTCTAATTGAAGAAGAACTTCCGTAAGGTTCACCCGTACTCGCATACATAATACTTGAATTGTTAGGATCTTGACCTAGTGAAGTGATGGATATATTTTGCATAAAGTCATTTACCGGTGCCCAATTGGGACTGGCCGAACTTATATTCGTTGTGCGCCAAATTCCACCTCCAACACTACCACAGAATACAGTTTGCCCAGAAGCATCATTGGCATCAACCAGCATGGTCTTCGATCGCCCTGCCTGGTTTGTAGGACCTAAATTGTTCCATGTAATATTAGTGATCGCTGAGGCTACTTTATTACTTGAATTGATTTGCTCAATCCCTTTTAATAATTCTTGTTTCGGTATATTACCAAATTCGTCTTTGGTCATTTCTACTTCTTGCTCCATGGCAAGATCCATTCTATCTTTCTTAGAAAGTTTAGTGTCTTGTGTTTCACAAGCGGTAAAAAACAAAGTGCTTAAAATGACGATGGTTGAGAGTATTAATCTTGTTTTCATAAAAAATGATTCGTTTAATCAAATATAAGACTGAAAAGCAAGCTAATTTGAGGCAATCCATATTAAATTTCAACACAGATAAACGTGAATTTATAATGAAAAGCTATTGATAAAAAGATTCTAAGCTGCCATTGCCTAGTCGAATCTAATAAGTCGAATTTCGATTTTCTTATCAAAAAAAAACTCATTCTAGTGAATGAGTTTTTACTGTTTCAAAATAATATTATTTAGAATCGCTGACCCTCCTCGGACAACGACCTTGTTTATGTTTATAAGGATTCCCGAAAGAATCAAAATAGATAGACAAGCTCACTCCTCCGAACCAATACCAATCATTTCGGCTAGGGTCTCCTCTTTGAAAACCTTCATCAGGATAGTTACCATCCCAATTGGCTAACTCGTCTGTTCTAAAGGAATAATCAACTGTTTTTTGACCGTTTAAAAACAAAGCATCAAAATTTACATAGCTTTTACTTACGTCGTCTAAATAATCTGTACTTGTATACCGGAAGCCCATTTCTACATTAAGAAAGACCTTTTTTCCTAACAAAAACTTGATACCCCCTCCAAGTGGGAAAGCGACGTTTACCAAACTATACGGACTACGCTCAGGATATAAATCGAGCCCTTGCCCTTCGGTGCCTAATGGACGCAAATAAAGCTTATCAGTATTTTCATCAATTATATATGGATTAAAGTAGAATAATCCGATTTGCGCAAAAACATAGGGCGACACTTTATATTCATCAACATCAACTGGTAAAAGATTGGCTTCAAAACCAGCTGCGACTTCTAATACATTAGTCTCAAAGTCAAGATTTCTTTGTCGAATCGCAGGAATCCTCGATAAACTGTCCGAGCCATAGAGACTTGCATAATTTATAGAAGTACGAAAGCCTATGTTAGGATGAACAAAATATTTGTATACTAATCCGCCGGCAGCTCTGTAGCCTTCGGTAGGAAATAAGTTTTGTTGGAGATCACCATAATAAGAAGACGTTCCGCCAAAAATTCCTATTTCATGGTGTTTTCTTTGTGCTTGCACTACGCAAGGCAAAATCAATAGAATAATTAAAATCTTCTTAAACATAAATTTGGTCTATTTCCTCTATAATCTTATTGTAATATTACTAATAGTTTGCTAATTTTCATCGAGAATTAACTAAAAATAGCTAGGAGTAATTTTTAATAACAGTACACTACCCTATTAAAATAAATTCGCTGATTCTCATTTTATTTTTTCGTATAAAAAAAGGCTACTCGAGTGGAGTAGCCTTTTGAAATTTATAATGGCAAAAGCTTAAGTCACTTTCTGCACTTGCATATAGTTTAATTCTACCGGAGTATCCCGACCGAAGATTTTCACTACCGCTTTGATTTTCTTTTTATCTTCATCAATTTCTTGAATCGTACCGTTAAAGTCGTTGAAAGGACCGTCGATAATTTTAATCGTTTCACCTACAATATAAGGCTCTAATAATTGAATATCATCATCAGCCATGTCATCGAGGTTACCAAACATTTTGTTGACCTCTGATTTACGAAGTGAGTCAGGGTGTTCTTTTCCTAAAAAATGAATCACACCTGGCACCGAACGAATATTAGAAATCATTTCACCACTTAAAGAACCAGTTTTGGATTCGATGAGCATATAACCCGGGAAGAGTATTTTTTCGCGCATCACTTTTTTTCCTTTCTGCACTTTGTATACCTTTTCAATAGGACAAAGTACTTGGCTAATTACGTTATCCCAACCCGAACGCTTGATTTCTTTGTCAAGATATTCCTTGATTTTCCGTTCCTTACCTCCAATTACTCGAAGCACAAACCATTTGGATTCTACTTCTTTTTTTACTTCTTCTGCCATCTTGCTTATTTAAAAAATCCGTAGAATGTTTCGAAAATTGTTTCTGAAAGGACATCCATACCAAACAAGATGATAGTGATAACCAAGAAACCAATTAATACTACAACAGTAGATTGCTGCAACTCAGGCCAGCTCGGCCAAGTTACTTTATGCATCAATTCGTTATAGGAATTTTCAAATACTTTAGTGAACTTGCTCATTTTTAGTTTTTTATAAGATTTAACTTCCCGATAGTTAACGGGATTTTTCTTTTTTATTTAGCACGGGTACTAGGATTCGAACCCAGATCAAAGGTTTTGGAGACCTCTATACTAGCCATTGTACTATACCCGTAGGTTAGACATCGGACAGTAGATATTAGATGTAAGACTATTGTTATTTTGTACAAAATGCAAAGTACTCAGAAGGGTTGTTCCAAGTACTTTGCAAAGTCTATTATCTAGCGTCTAGAATCTAATGTCTAGAATACTATTTTAAAATCTCAGTTACTTGACCAGCACCTACTGTACGGCCACCCTCACGGATTGCAAACTTAAGACCTTTGTCCATTGCTATAGGAGCAATCAACTTCACTGTAAGACTTACATTATCACCAGGCATAACCATTTCAGTTCCTGCTGCTAATTCTACCTCACCAGTAACGTCAGTTGTTCTGAAATAGAACTGTGGACGATATTTATTAAAGAATGGAGTGTGACGTCCACCTTCTTCTTTAGCCAATACATACACCTCACCTTTAAATTCAGTGTGTGGAGTAATAGAACCTGGCTTACAAATAACCATACCACGCTTGATATCCGTTTTTTCAATACCACGTAAAAGGATACCGGCATTATCACCAGCTTGACCTTCGTTCAATATTTTACGGAACATCTCAACACCAGTACAAGTAGAGCTTAAAGGCTCTTCATTGAAACCAACGATCTCAACATTCTCACCTGTTTTGATGATACCACGCTCAATACGACCCGTTGCAACTGTACCACGACCTGTGATAGAGAATACATCCTCCACACTCATCAAGAAGTCTTGATCAACCGGACGAGGAGGTAAGGGAATAAAATCATCAACTGCTTGCATTAATTCTTCAACCTTCGCAACTGCGTCTGCTTCTCCTTCCAAAGCCTTAATAGCAGAACCTTGAATTACAGGAGTATTATCTCCATCAAATCCGTTTTTAGATAAGATTTCACGAATTTCCATTTCTACTAGTTCTAGTAATTCAGGATCGTCAACTAAGTCAACTTTATTCATGAATACAACCATACTTGGTACACCTACCTGGCGTGCCAATAAGATGTGCTCTTTAGTTTGTGGCATAGGACCATCAGTTGCAGCTACTACAAGAATAGCTCCGTCCATTTGTGCAGCACCTGTAATCATGTTTTTTACATAATCGGCGTGACCAGGACAATCAACGTGGGCATAGTGACGACCTTCTGTTTCGTACTCTACGTGTGCTGTATTAATAGTAATACCACGCTCTTTTTCCTCAGGAGCACCATCAATCTCGTCGTAATCCTGCTTTTCAGCCATCCCTTTATTAGACAATACCGAAGTAATTGCAGCTGTTAAAGTAGTTTTACCGTGATCAACGTGACCAATCGTTCCAATGTTTACGTGGGGTTTATCCCTCTTGAATTCCTCTTTTGCCATTTTTATTTCTTTTTATAAGAGTTTAAATTAATTTTTAGGATTGCAAATGTAAGGCTATTCTTATATATAAAAAATATTTTTTGCTGCAGAATTATTCTTTGTTTTACTACCCATCCTAAATTAAAGACAAATGGGTATAAATATTTATAATAAGGCCATTTTAATTCATAGCCGCTTTTCTAGAATCCCATCAGAGTTGTTTAAAAAAGTTCATAGGCAGCAAACAAATAGTACGTATCAATTAAATTAAATATCTTTATTCATGATTAACGATACTCTTGAAATTAAGCAAACTAACCATCCTACTCTTTTTTATTTTTCCTAACGGAATGAATGGGCATACTACTAATATAGATAGTTTACTGGCCGCAGTTAGGTACAATATACGAACCAGCCAATTTGACCCGGCTAGAAACATTCTTGATTCATTGTCAAAACAAGTAGAATATCTTAGCTCTGAACAAAAAACACGCTACTATCTACAAAATAATGATTTCTTTCTCTCGAGTGGCGATTTTATCAGCGGAACTTACTTCTGGAATAAAGCTAAAGCATCTGCTGATAAACTTCCTAAAAATAACGTGCTACGATTTCAAACCTATCTAGCAAAATTAAAACTCTATTCTTTTGCTGGCGGCCCCAAAGGAACAGTGGAGGAAGAAGAAAGTAAGCAACTCACTATTGAATTGAAAAAAATGGAACAATCGATAGATGACTTCGATTGCTTCACTTTATACACTAAAGCTAAATATCATCGCTTAGTTACGGGTAACTTGGACTCGGCTATTAAATTGTGTAAAATAAATCTAGTAAACAAAGACCGTTGCGATTCGTTGATAATTTGTCAAAATTATATTTTATTGGCAACTACGTACAGGAATAAGGCCGCGGAAATTGCGAAACAAAATGAATCAAATAGACAGAATCACTTTATAGACAGCACTAGAAAATACGCACAACTTGGAAAAGAACAAGCCATTCATTGCAGAAGAATAGCGAAAATAACAGTCGCTAATATTATTCAATTATCCTTAAATTTTAAATATGGTGGCGAAAACACCTTGGAGCTATTGAATAATATGAAAGCGCAATATGAGTTATTAAAAGAAGAGAAAGCTCACCCAATAGCCATCAATTTTGCTCACGATGGCTATTTACACCATGCCATTTTATATTATGATAAAATAGTAAAAAAAACACCTGACACCGAGCGAATCCTAACAGCATTAATCAATGAACGAAATGAATTCAAATCCCAAAGAAGCCAATTCAATTTAGCTCGCAATAAAGTAGCCTTTTACCAAATTCTAGAACTAGAAGAGTTAGAGAAAAATAAACTAGCCGCTAAAAACCGTTTAATATTAATCTTCTTAATAGGAATAGGATCATTGAGTCTGATACTATTTTTATACTACAAAATAAGACAAGGTGTTTTGAATAAAAAACTAGCTGAACAAAAATTTGAGAAAGATAAAATGCTAACACTATTAGACGGCAGAGAATTAGAACGAAAATCAATAGCCCTAGAGTTACACGATGAGGTAGCAAATATTTTAGCAGGAATAAGACACAATATAAGTGCAATCAAACGAAAGGAAGAGTTTCAAGCAGAGCCCGTTAATCGGTCATTATCTCAAATAGATTTTCTTTATCATAAAATCAGAAACCTTTCTCATATTATAGATATGCCAGCTATTGAAGAAGAGCAGTTTTCAGCCTTAGTTAGTAACCTTGTTGAGGAGTATGAAGAAGTTGACGATTTTAAAATAGAATACTCGCTTTTTCCTAAAGACCAACTAGATACCCTAGAATATTCACTTAGAAAACATTTATTTTTAATTATACAAGAGCTGTTACTGAATACCTATAAACATGCTTCTGCCGACGATGTTAGTCTTAGCTTAAGCTGTATTCAAGATCAGATAATTCTTGTTTATTATGATAACGGAAATGGCATTTCTGAAAGTAAAACGGATCCACTACCCCGATTGAAACAAAGAGTAGATATCCTAAAAGGTCAATTGCACATTGACTCTAAAGAAAATAAAGGTCTAACTATTACCATTGAAATACCTTATAATAATTCTAAGCCAATATGAAGAATGAAATTTTTCGCTTAGCTATTATTGATGACCAACAGATATTTGCTAGCAGTTTTAAAGCGCTCTTACTAACTTTTGATTTTGTTGAAGAGGTTGTCGTCCTTCCTCCTCCTAATTCAGAAAAGTTCTGTCTTGAGTTTGATGACTACGCTCTTTATATTATTGACATCAATATGCCAAGATTTAATGGATTTGAAGTATCAAAAATGATTAAGAATAAAAATAGGGCACAAAAAATCGCACTCCTTTCTTCAAGAGCAGACCAGTTAAGCGTATCGAGAGCTAGAGAACTTCAAATTGAAGGTTACCTTTTTAAAAGCATTAGCGAGGACAAATTAGAAGTCGCACTCAAACACATACTTTCAGGTGAAGAGTATTATCAGAAAAAAACGAAAAAAGATCAGAAAATTTTCACCTTCCAAGATGGCACCAAAATCGTTCTTACAAAACGGGAACTTGAATTTCTTGAACTACTTCTGTTAGAGCTAACTAGTAAGGAAATCGCACATAGAATGTCCATTACCGAGCATACTGTTATTAGTTATCGAAAGGGGCTATTCCTAAAATTTAATGTTTTGAATATGGTGGGACTAGCCAAGTATGCCATGGAAATTTTTTAACCAATCTTCATTGTCAATGTTGCTGGAAAACCCAGCGTTATATAGCCCCATTCGCTTTACCCCAATTAATTGGGGTAAAGCCAACCTTTTTATTTCGTAGCATCGTCTTATCAAAAACTACGAATATGAATACGATAAAATTAGCACTTTGCTGCGCCATTATTTTAATTCTTTTTTCGATAAATAACCTTCAAGCGCAATCGCTGCATCGATTTTATGAAGGAGGTAAAGCTGGATATAAGGATAAAAATGAGGTAACTATTATTGATGCCCAATATGACCAAGGAAGTAAATTTCATGAGGGAATGGCTATTGTAGTTATCAAAAAAAATAGGGGGTTTATCAATTCAAACGGTGAAGTAGCCATCCCTCTTATGTATGAAGATGTAAGCCAATTCAGCAATGGGATAGCAGCCGCTAAGCTTAATGGAAAATACGGCTACATAAACCAAAAGGGACATTGGGTTGTAAAGCCTAAATACGACGAGGCCTATCCTGTTTATAATCAAAGAGCAAGAGTAAAAGTTGATGGTCTGTATGGCTTCATTAATCCTAAAGGTCTTGAGACAATTCAAATTACGTATAAGAATGCACGCGACTTTGCACATGGATTAGCTCCCGTAAAAATTGATTCCTATTGGCATTATATTAATGCAAAGAATAAAAAAGTATTTACAGCCCAATATGATGATGCCTATTCTTTTACCGATATAAAAAATGCAATGGTAAAAATTAAAAATGATTTCTACAGAATAGATCTTGAAGGAAAAATTATTGAAAAAATAGAGCTAAAAAAAGAAGATTAAAAATATAAAAAATGAATAAAAAATTAACTTTTATCACAATTATAGCAACGTTCCTTTTTTTTCCGCATACTATCTTGGCCCAAGGAGGCGTATGGACTTGGGTTAGTGGAGATACCACAGTGAATGGCAGCTTAGGAAGCTATGGGACGTTAGGCGTGTCAGCACCTACCAATGCTCCAGGACGAAGATATCAGGCTGCAACCTGGACAGACAAAGATGGAAACTTCTGGATGTTTGGCGGTAGTAACTTATACCTCAATAATATTCAGTATAACGATTTGTGGAAGTTAAATCCCAGCACAGAAGAATGGACATGGGTACATGGCCCGCAATATGGCGCGAATGTACTTGGTAACTATGGTGCACAAGGAGTATCCTCGCCATTAAACATTCCTCCAGCTCGATCTTTAGGAATACTAGCCTGGACAGGCGATGATGGGCATTTATATATGTATAGTGGTATGAGCGGAAGGTTGTTCTCCGACCTTTGGAAATATGATATTTCATTGAACGAATGGACATGGCTTAGTGGATCAAATTCTCAAATGAGTCCACAACCCAATTATGGTGTACTCGGAGTGCCTGCTGCGACTAACAATCCAAGCTTTTTGGCGGAAACCGAGTCAGCCTGGTTTTTTGACGATAAACTTTGGCTCTTTGGCGGAGATAATGTGAATTTTGACGAAGTCAATGCTGTTTGGACATTTGACTTAAACACATTTTTGTGGACCTGGGTAGCCGGAAGCAACACACCGCCTTATACCAGCATTAACTCGCCGAGCCCTCGTTACTGCTATTCCAATTGGAAAAACAAAGATGATAAATTTTATGTTTTTGGCGGTGGGGTACCGAGCCCGGCACCAGGACAACTATTCAACGACTTGTGGAGATTTGACCCAATAACGTTATCCTGGACTTTTTTAGGTGGTGGTAATGGTTTTTCAAATGGAACGCTTTGCGTGCCCGACTCTACGAATTGGCCCAAAGAGCGATTTGAATACCAAAGAGGCTACTATCCAAACTCTAAATGCATTAGTTCTTTTTGGCTTTATTCAGGCTCTATGCGCACAATTGAGAGGCAAGATTTATGGCATTATAATGTTTTTAAAAACGTATGGACACTTGTTTGGAAAGGAAATCAAATATCGTATGGTACAAAGGGAGTTGCCGATCCGAACAATTCACCATCCCCCAATACAGGCTGCGCCATGTGGGTAGATAAAAACCAACAGATTTGGCTATTTGATGCCAATGGACGTAAAAATGTGCTTTGGAAATTTACGCCAGATTTAACATGCGTAAATACATCAATTGATTTCGATTTCACACTGCCCAAAGACACCACCATTTGCAAGGGAGAACTTATTACGATACCCTTTTCTGCAGACGTCAATGTAGAAATATTACCTAAATCCAACTCAAGCTATGACACTTTAAACCATATTGCTACATTCTATCCAAACTCAAAACAGACTTTTAGTATTCGTCTTACTAATAAGCCATCAAATCCATGTCCGTTTGATACAACCATATCATTCACCGTAGATATGATCTCTCCTAATATAAATGGGATAACGGACACCTTCATTTGCTTGGGAAGCCAATATGAAATAAAATTTATTCCTGAGGCCAATATTCAAATTGATCCAGCTGGCACGTTTACTTATGATCAAAACAATCATAGTGCAATATTTAGACCGAATAGGGACCAAACCTATTCTATCAATCTAAAAAGTAACGCATTGGCTCAATGTCCTTTTGATACAACCTTGTTTTTTACACTCAAAGTACTTCAACAGCCTTTATCTGATTTTGCGGCAACTTTAAATTGCGATGGCGTTGCCCAAATTATTGTAAAAAATAATAGCTCTGAAGCTAATAGCTATCAATGGTACATAAATGGAATTCAATATTCGGTAGACCCGCAACCCTATCCTAAAAATATTGAAGAATTTGATAATCAGGAAATTTGTGTATCGCTTAAAGCATCGAATAGTTGCTTCTCGGATAGTGCTACTTTTTGCATGTCATCAGAAACTCAATTTAAAACCCCCAATGCGTTCAGCCCGAATGGCGATGGCCATAACGATATATTCAAAATTATAAGAATAGGAAATGGTGAGTTAGATATACAATACCTATCAGTTTACAATCGTTGGGGACAACGCGTTTTTCACACTACCCATTGGCAAGAAGGCTGGGACGGAAGTTATAAAGGAGATTATGCAGAACTGGGTACTTATGTTTTCATTATAAAAGTAAAAGAAGGGAGTTGCACTAAAGAGGTGAAAGGAGATGTTACCTTACTACGCTAGTACATTACTATTTTTAAAAAAAATTAGAAAAAGATAATATGAATAGTAAATTTTTTGTAATAATACTATTTCTAATATACTCGAATGCGGTTGCATATGGCCAAGGAGGCATGTGGACTTGGATGAAAGGAAGCTCAAACTCAAATTCATCTGGCAACTACGGAGTTAAAGGAATTAGCGCTCCTTCAAATAATCCACCTGGAAGATATCAGGCTGCCTATTGGAAAGATCTTGATGGAAACTTTTGGATTTTTGGAGGTCATAATGATTTCACCAATCCTAGTACTACCTATAATGATTTATGGAAATTCAATGTTACTTCAAATGAATGGACCTGGGTCAACGGTCCACAGAATAATTCAAACCAAGCAGGGAATTATGGAACCCTTGGCAACCCCTCTCCCTCAAACCTGCCTCCAGGCAGATCTTATGGCTCCCTATGCTGGGTTGATTCGGCAGGACATTTATACTTATATGGCGGTGCTTACTTAGCAGATTTATATAGTGACTTATGGCGTTATAACATTGCAACGAATGAATGGACTTGGATTGCTGGGTATAACACTCCAAATGTTTCTCCTAACCATGGAGTTAAGGGCGTTGCCTCTGCCCTAAATCAACCTGGCTCTAGAGGAGAAAGCAACTCCGCTTGGGTAGTAAAAAATAAACTTTTCTTTTTTGGAGGTCTCACGTCTGGTCCCCTCATTAATAATTTAATGAATGACCTATGGAGTTTTGATTTAAATACAAATGAATGGACTTGGGAAGCAGGCTCTGATCTAGCTAATCAAGCTGCAACTTATGGCACAATTAATATTCCTGCTGCTATTAACGAACCGGGAGCGAGCTACTCTCATACTAATTGGAAAGTTAAAGACAGCCTTTTTATTTTTGGTAGTTTTGACCCAGCAAAAGGTCATTTCAATACCGTTTGGAAATATGATTTACAAAGCAAATTATGGACATGGGTTGACGGCTCTAATAGCATTGACCCAGCCAGTACAATTAATGGATTATGCTTATTCTCTCAAAGTAATATACCATCAGGTCGTCATGAAAACAGAACCATTAGTCAGCTAACCAATTGTAACACCGCCCTCATAACCTTTGGGGGCAACGCATTTGATAACGACCTATGGTTGTTTAGCAATAATAATCGCAGTTGGAAGTTACTATGGGGTTCTCTTAGTGGAATTCCTTTAATTTCTAACTATGGCCTAAAGGGAATAACTACCGCCACTAATTCTATTCCTGGCAGATCAGGTCATTGTATGTGGAGTGACGAACAAGGAAACATTTGGATTTTTGGAGGACTCAGTTCAAATCCAGTAAATGCCGCTAACGATTTATGGAAATTTACACCCGACACTTCCTGTTTAAATATAAATATTGTAGACTCAAAAATTGATTTTAAGATCAATGATACTAGCATTTGTGAGAATGAATTTATAAATATTTCTTTTCCAAAAGATGCCAATATTCAAATAAATCCATTTATAAATGTTCTTTACGATTCTGTCAACCACAGCGCAACCTTTAGCCCCAACTCAAAACAAACCTATACCATTCGACTTACCAATAAGGACAATAACCCCTGCCCTTTTGATACGAGTCTTTCATTTACAATTGATATAATTAAGCCCAATATTATCGGCCTAAACGATACAAGTATTTGCTTAGGGAGTACCTATAAATTAAACTTTATGCCAGAAGCAGATATCCAAATTACACCGGCCGGAACTTCAACCTATGATCAGAATAATCACAGTGCAACTTTCAGCCCAACTAGGACTCAAACCTATTCTGTAAATCTAAAAAGTAATGCACTGGCACAATGCCCGTTTGATACAACCGTATCCTTTACCGTCAATATCCTACGACAACCTACCTCAGATTTTGAAGCAAACCTAAATTGCGATGACGCCGCTCTACTCCTTGTAAAAAACAAAAGCTCCGAGGCTGAAAACTATCAATGGTACATAAATGGAATTCAATATTCGGTAGACCCGCAACCCAGTCCTAAAAATATTGAAGAATTTGATAATCAGGAAATTTGTGTATCGCTTAAAGCATCGAATAGTTGCTTCTCGGATAGTGCTACTTTTTGCATGTCATCAGAAACTCAATTTAAAACCCCCAATGCGTTCAGCCCGAATGGCGATGGCCATAACGATATATTCAAAATTATAAGAATAGGAAATGGTGAGTTAGATATACAATACCTATCAGTTTACAATCGTTGGGGACAACGCGTTTTTCACACTACCCATTGGCAAGAAGGCTGGGACGGAAGTTACAAAGGGGTTCCCGCTGAAATTGGCACATACTTTTTTATAGTTAAGGTAAATGAAGGTAGTTGTTCCAAAGATATAAAGAGCGATGTAATATTAATTAGGTAATTCTAGTTTCAGCCTTATTGGATTATCATTAAACGGTAAATTTTATTTTTCTTATTTTAATTTAGTGGCCTGCAAACTATCCATAAGTTATATTTATGACAGGCGCATAAGCAAATCTTCATACCAAACCCCTGCTCTGAAAACTGGGAGCAAATAACGCCAAGCGAACAAGGTCGGTTCTGTGATAAATGTAGTAAGGTAGTTCTGGATTTTACGGAAATGAGTAATTCAGAAATCATTGCCTACCTCGAAAGCAAAAAAGAAAAAGTATGTGGGAAGTTTAGAAAAGAACAAATAATTACTCCACTTACCCTTAATGATAAACTTAAGAAGTTTTTGTACGTGCTGGCTTTGGTATTTTTTCCGTTTACTACAACTGCCCAAACCTCTGAATCGGACAGAAATAATAATGAACTAAAAACAGTGAACAAAACTGCTAAAGCCTTACCAGATACGGTAACAAGTAAAAATGAGATAATAAGACAAGTACCACTTATGGGAGGCTGTTCCGTTCGTGAACCGATAGGAGGATGCAATGAAGACGCTACCTATGAGATTTTACCTTCTGAACACAAAAAAGATTATTTCAAGAACGTGGAAGACTCTCCAATCTTCAATGCTCCTTATTCTCCTTTGGAAATGATTAGACGCCAATTTAACTTGGATGAATGAACTTCAATAACACCCACTTCACAAAAACTAAGCCTAATTTGGCCTTTTTCAACAAAACCACCTTACTTTTGCGCTCCTGAAAGCATCTATCATTGGATAGAAGCTGTTGGAAGTCGAAGCAATAATGCGGAGACGTTATAACCAAAAAAAGTAAAAAAATGGCAAAAGAAATCGGTGGCTATATAAAGCTACAATGTCGTGGAGGTGCAGCAAACCCTGCTCCCCCCATCGGACCAGCACTAGGTGCTAAGGGTGTAAACATAATGGACTTCTGTAAGCAGTTCAACGCCCGTACTCAAGATCAAGCAGGAAAAGTATTACCAGTAGTAGTTACGGTATACGCTGACAAAAGTTTTGACTTCGTAATCAAAACACCACCTGCAGCAGTGCAATTATTAGAAGCTAGCAAAAAGAAAAAAGGTTCTCCAGAAAGTAATCGTCAAAAAGTAGGTAAAGTAACTTGGGATCAAGTGAAAGCTATTGCTGAGGATAAAATGGAAGATTTAAACTGTTTCACGGTTGAAAGCGGTATGCGCATGGTAGCGGGTACAGCTCGTAGCATGGGACTTACTGTGGAAGGAAATGCCCCTTGGGATAATTAATTTAATCAACACAAAAAATTAGAACAAAATGGGACTAACAAAAGCAAGAAAAGCAGCTGCTGATAAATTGAAAAAAGATTTTTACAGCTTAGAAGAAGCCTCAGGCTTAATAAAAGAAGTGAATTGTACGAAGTTTGATGCTTCTGTTGATTTACATATCCGTTTGGGTGTAGATCCTCGTAAAGCTGATCAAGCTATACGTGGAACGGTAACCTTACCACACGGTACGGGTAAATCAAAAACAGTATTAGTATTATGTACTCCAGATAAAGAGGAAGAGGCTAAAGAAGCCGGCGCTGACTTTGTAGGTTTAGATGAGTACGTTACTAAAATTGAAAAAGGATGGACAGACGTAGACGTAATCGTTGCAACACCTTCTGTAATGCCTAAGATTGGTCGTTTGGGTCGTGTACTCGGACCACGTAATTTAATGCCAAATCCTAAAACTGGAACAGTAACACCCAATGTGGGTGCAGCAGTAACCGATGTAAAAGGAGGTAAGATTGCATTTAAAGTAGATAAAGCGGGAATCATTCACGCTTCTATCGGAAGAGTATCTTTTTCTGCTGATAAGATCAAAGAAAACTCAGAAGAATTAATCGGGACCATCATGAGAATGAAGCCTAGCAGCGCCAAAGGTACTTACTTAAAAAGTTTAAGCATGGCGAGCACTATGAGCCCGGGTATTAAAGTTGACACTAAATCAGTAAGTGCGTAGACGCATATAAATAAACCATGCCTAGCGTGGCAAGCAAACAAAAAAAATATTATTATGGCAATGACACCCGCACAAAAAAACGAAGTAATAGAAGTATTAAAAGAGAAATTTTCTCAATACGAGAATTTTTACTTGGCTGATACTGAGTCGCTCACTGTTGAGCAAATAACGAATCTTCGTCGCACTTGTTTCGAAAAAAATGTTGAAATGAAAGTGGCTAAGAATAAATTAATCCAAAAAGCGTTAGAAGCTTTAGATGCTGAAAAATATGAAAGTACAATGCCTGCTTTAAAAGGTGTTACCGCTCTTATGTTCTCTGAAAGCCCTAAAGAACCTGCTGTGATTATCTCTTCTTTTAGAGACGATAATCCAGGTGACCGCCCTGTATTAAAGGCCGCCTTCATTGATGGCGACGTATTTATGGGCGATGATCAATTAGCCGCCTTGAAAGCGATCAAAAGCAAGCAAGAGCTTATTGGAGAAATCATCACATTATTACAATCTCCTGCGAAGAATGTTATCAGCGGCTTGAAAAGCGGCGGTGGCAAACTAGCTGGAATATTAAAAACACTGAGCGAACGTGCCGAATAAGGTTACAAGTAGTTAGTACCGTTACATAATGCTTCCACATTATTAAACAAAACATAAACAATAAAAACAAATAGTAAAATGGCAGATTTAAAAGATTTCGCAGAACAATTAGTAAACCTTTCAGTTAAAGATGTAAATGAATTAGCTGACATCCTTAAAGATGAGTACGGTATTGAGCCGGCAGCAGCAGCTGTGGCAGCAGGACCAGCAGCAGGCGGCGACGCAGGTGGCGGTGGTGCTGAGCAAACTGAATTCGACGTTGTATTAACAGCAGCCGGAGCTTCTAAGCTTGGTGTAGTGAAAGCAGTAAAAGAATTGACTGGTCTTGGTTTGAAAGAGGCTAAAGAATTAGTTGATGGTGCTCCAGGTACTATTAAAGAAGGTATATCTAAAGCAGAAGCTGAGGATATGGCAGCTAAGTTGAAAGAAGCTGGTGCCGAAGTTGAATTGAAGTAATTTACTTTAATTCGTAAGAAACTTTATCCCTCACGCTATAGCGTGAGGGATTTTTTTATGAAAGAATATATTATTGACTATTATAAAAAATAGAACTTCTTCTACCAAATTCTTTACGCCCATTAATAAGTGACATAAAATTGAAGTATACAAGATTGCCTAATCTATCGGGAGGTTTATTTTTCATAAACACTCGAGAAAATCATAAACGCTTATGAATAATTAGTAGCCAATAAAAATGTTAGTTTAAAAAAGCATTAAACAACTAGATTTAAGCGGGTAGGCTTCAGGCGTTTATAGGGTAATTCTTCAAGACATAAAGAACTTGTATTATTGAAGTACAGTAACTGTACTATAATAAGTTTGAGTTATACAATAAGTCTAACTCCCTGAGCTATACGGTGAATACTTATAGACTTGATTTCGTCCTAAAGTATATAAAATAATAAAGTGCTACGAAAACCCCTTTATGGTTATTTTAATTTCTAGAGTTTCTTTGTCTTTAGTTTTTTCAAAAAAGAGCGCTTGCCCATGCTGTTTATTGCAGTTGGTAATAGCCAAAAATTCCATATAGTTACTACAAATTTGAATACAATAGAACCAACCGCCTGATTTGAATCAATAAGCAATGCTGGCCATTAAATGCTTTTATATTCGTAAATTAGCCTATCCCATTTTGAAAGAAGCTTTAAAATAAAACAAAATGAAAAATTTAAAACTAATTATTGTTCTACTTGTATTCTCTTGTCAATTATTTGCACAAGGAAACACTGAAATATTAAGCCGAACAGGAGCGATACGTCTGAGTCCTAATATTACAAGCTATTCTCCGAGCGGATTTGTAGAGTACAAATTATTAAGTTTTAATAAATTACCCAACCAAGAAACAAAAAACAAACTAAAGAACTCATTTGATTTTTTAGAATATGCGCCTAACAATTCATTTATTGTGAGGTTGCCGGAAGCAATCAATTCTAAAGAGTTAGCTTCAAATGGCGTGATTGGAATCTATGAAATTCCGCAAGCCTTAAAACTTGACTACAGAATTATAGATTGGGACGTTCCGCAGCACGCTATCGGGAACGAAGACAAGGTAAAGGTCGCTCTTATCACTATGAACGGGACTAGCGTAAAAAACTACCTTGCCCAGCTAGCACTAATCAATAGTTCACCCTTCGCCTTGGGTCAGGATAAACGATTTGCCTATTGCGAACTTTCGAAAAGTCAAATTTATACTTTAGTAAAAAAATCTTGGGTACGTTCTATAGAATTTATTGATGAACCCGGCCAAGCTGAATCAACAGAAGGACGCTCAATTCAAAAATCAAACGTGATTAATAACCACCTGACCAATGGACTTGCCTATAATGCGGACGGTGTAAGCTTGCTAGTGCGTGATGACGGTTTAGTGGGACCACACATTGATTACACCGGAAGGCTCACCAACCTTACCACTGATGCTACCGGAACTCATGGTGACGGCGTAGCGGGTGTGATGGGTGCAGCCGGAAACGTTGACCCAAGCGGCGAAGGTGGTTCTTCTGGCGCTGATATCTATGTAATTGACTATTTAGCTAGCTTTCAAGATAATACTCTTAGTCTCCACCAAAACAATGGAGTTCTGATAACAAATTCATCATATAGTAATGGTTGCAATGCGGGTTACACTTCTACTTCTCGTACTGTCGATCAGCACGTATTTGACAACCCTACTTTAATGCACGTTTTTTCTGCAGGTAATTCTAATAACAATGATTGCGGCTACGGAGCGGGTGACCAGTGGGGAAATATTACAGGCGGTCACAAAATTGGTAAAAACGTAATTGCCGTTGCTAATTTATTTAATGACGGTTCGCTAGTAGGGTCAAGTTCACGCGGTCCCGCTCATGATGGCAGAATCAAACCTGATATGGCTGCGCATGGTCAAGGTCAGGTTTCAACCGATCCAAATCACCAGTACAGTCCATTTGGCGGCACGTCTTCAGCCGCACCCAGTTTGGCAGGTAATCTAGGACAGCTAATTGAAGCTTATAGAGATTTACATAATAATGCTGATCCTAAATCTTCTTTACTAAAAGCTGCTGCCATGAACTCAGCAACTGATCTTGGTAACAAAGGTCCTGACTATAAATTTGGCTATGGGATGATTAATACGGCCAGAGCGTATGATATTTTGGCAAATAATCAATTCCTTTTTGGTAGTATCAGTCAAGGGGATTCTAACACGCACACGATAAGCGTACCTGCAGGAACTGGGCAAGTGCGTATTATGTTATATTGGCATGACCCGGAAGCAACGGTTAACACAAGTAAGGCCTTGGTAAATGATTTGGATATGGTAGTAAACAATACCCTACTTCCCCTCATTTTAGACCCTACTCCTAATGCAACATCGCTCGACCAACCTGCCACGCCAGGCGCTGACCATTTAAATAATATCGAGCAAGTCGTGGTGGATAGTCCAGTTGCCGGTGCTTTTTCTGTAAAAATAAAAGGATTTCAAATCCCTAGTGGCCCTCAAGAATATGTTTTAGTTTATTCATTTATTAAAGACGATATAAGAGTTACTTATCCCCTCGGTGGCGAGTCTTTGATTCCTGGCAATACAGAGTTGATACATTGGGATGCCTATGGCGACCAAGGGTCATTTAACATAGAGTATAGCACTGATAATGGCACTAGTTGGAATACAATAGCTTCTATTTTAGGCCAAAATAGAAATTACTCATGGCAGGTACCTAACATTAATACTGCCGACGCAATTATCAGAGTAACACGGGGAGCCCAATCAGATGTGAGCGATGCTCCATTTAATATTTTTCCAATTCCTTCGTTTAGTATTCAAACTAAAACAGCAAACTCACTTGAGATGAATTGGGCAGCAATTCCTACGGCTACTCAATACTACATTTGGCGTCTTGGTACGAAATATATGGAAATTATAGACTCTTCCAATACCAATCAATATGTATTGGGCGGATTGCAAAATGGAGACGATATATGGTTGAGTGTTTCGGCAAACACAGCCGCTATAATTGGAGAGCGAGCGAATGCGCAAAATTTTATATTTAACCCTTTAGCTTCTTGTCCGGGTTGTATTAGCAGCATCAAAACATTTCCAAGTTCAGAAAGTTTTGAAACTGGCTTTGGATTGTTCTGTCAGTTCACAACAGACGATATTGATTTTACACGAAATTCTGGCGGCACCTTTACCAATAATACCGGGCCAAGCACAGCTTCCAATGGATCTACTTATATATATCTTGAAGCGTCTAATCCCAATCATCCCTCTAAGCGTGCGATATTAGGAAGTCCTTGTTATGACTTAAGCGATGTACAATCTGCAGAGTTAGAATTTGATTACCACATGTATGGAAATGGTATGGGTTCCTTGAGGGTAGAAATTTCTACTGACGGTGGACAAACTTGGAATAACACTCCAATCTGGGGCCGTTCTGGTGACCAAGGTAACCAATGGATTAATGAAAAACTTGACTTTAGTAGCTACCAAACTAGCAATGTAAGTTTTCGCTTTGTAGGCAATACTGGAAATTCAGCTCGATCAGATATTGCAATTGACAATATAAATTTTACAGCCGTACCCAACTTTCCTTTGGCTGTGAATACGATTCGTGACACCAAAAAATATACTATACAACCCAACCCGTCGGACGGAATATTTACTTTAAATCAACTTGACGGTATACAAGAAATTAAAGTATTAAATTCTTTTGGACAAATCATCAAAACAATTGATGTACAAAATACAAACGACCGTGTGATTGACCTTCGCGGAAGCGCTAGTGGAATCTATTTTGTAGTTTTAAAAGACAAATCGAATCATTTCCATAGAATGAAAATTTCTATATTGTAAGTTCATTTTATTTACGAAGAAAATATATAAATACTATTCTTTATAAAACCACTTCGCCTTAAAACTCTTTGGTCGAAGTGGTTTCATTTTTTGCAGAAACGCTATGGCTTCTTTTGAAAACTCCTCGTCAATCTCTTTACTTACAAAAATTTCAAAGGCCTCGAACATACGATTTGTTTCTACAGAATCTAGTCCTTCTGTTTTAAGAATAGCAGCATAGGTTTCACCAATTCCCCGATACATCTCTCTTGAATTGCCACTACTGCATTCAAATTTCAGACCTTTCTCAAAGCGTCTTAGAGCTTTTCTGTACTGCCCTACTCTATAAAAATGCCAACCGCTTAACCTATAGGCAGGCACATAGGTTGAGTCTTTGCCAATGCATTGCAAAAATTCATGCTGAGCTTCTTTATAACGATTTCGTTTAGCCAATATCTGAGCAAGCGAAGTTCGATAATGTAAATTATTGGGCTCAAGCCACACCGCCTTTCTATAATTTTCTTCGGACAAATCATAGCGCTCTCCATTCCAATGTGCTATTCCTTTTGAGTGGTAAAATCTAGCATCTTGAGAATATCCATTTTTAAAAATAAAAAGGAAAAGGAGAGTTATACTGACAAGTTTCACTTTACTAATATAAAACATTTGTCAAATAATTAAAACAGATTAAGTGATTCATAAACTAATCCGACTTAGCCTTTCGATTATCGGTAAGAACACGCTATTTTTATACTTACATTATGGCTCTAGATAAAAATCAGATTGCACAACGAATCGCTCAAGAATTAGAAGATGGTTACTACGTTAATTTAGGAATTGGCATACCAACTTTAGTGGCCAACTATATTCCTGAAGGTGTTGAAGTTGTGCTACAAAGTGAAAATGGATTGTTAGGCATGGGGCCCTTTCCTATAGCTGGTCAGGAAGATGCTGATCTGATTAATGCTGGAAAACAAACCATCACTACCGTACCCGGTTCTGCTTTTTTTGATAGTGCTATGAGTTTTGGAATGATTCGTTCTGGCAAGGTGGATCTTACTGTACTGGGCGCCATGGAAGTTGCTCAAAACGGTGATATTGCTAACTGGAAAATTCCTGGTAAAATGGTAAAAGGTATGGGTGGCGCCATGGACCTAGTGGCTAGTGCTAAAAATATAATCGTTGCCATGAATCATACAGACCGAAAAGGAAATTCAAAACTATTGGCAAAATGTACTCTACCCATTACAGGATTAAACTGCGTAAAAAAAATAGTGACGAACTTGGGCGTTTTTAATGTCACAGAGTCTGGTTTTGAGTGTGTAGAGCATGCGGCGGGGGTTTCCATTGAAGAGATAAAAGAAAGTACCGCCGGTGAACTTTCAATATCCGACCAAATTAAAGAAATGTCGTTATAATTTAAATAGTATGTCTAAAGCAGACTTTAATCAATCAAATCATTCAACATCCGGTTTCTAGGTCCAAGTAAATAATAATGCTTACAACACATTAAAAATCATATTTAGCTTAACTTTGTTTTACTTTTTTAAATAATTAAATGCGTCCTAGAAGAAGGAATTACAAACCACGCCGACGAGGCCCAGAACACAGAATCAATAAACTTATCACTGCACAAGAAGTACGGTTGGTAGGAGATAATACAGAACAAGGAGTATTTCCTACTTCCAAAGCTCTTGAACTTGCTGAAGAAGCAGGATTAGACTTAGTAGAAATTTCGCCAAAAGCATCTCCTCCCGTTTGTAGAATAGTAGATTATAACAAGTTTCTTTACGAGAAGAAAAAGAAGGACAAAGAAATCAAGGCTAAAGCTGCTAAGAATGATTTGAAGGAAATTCGTTTTGGTCCGAATACCGACGACCATGACTTTGAGTTTAAAACACGACATGCCATCAAGTTTCTTGAAGAAGGAAATAAAGTAAAAGCCTATGTGCAGTTTAGAGGACGGTCTATTGTTTTTAAAGATAGAGGAGAATTAATTTTATTAAAGTTTGCAGAACGTTTAAAAGATGTTGGCGACTTAGAGCACATGCCTAAGCTTGAAGGAAAACGGATGCACGCTATCTTTGTTCCAAAGAAAAAGAAGTAATATTTGATACTAAACTAATGTAGAGTCGAAACGAAATGTTTCGGCTTTTGTTTTTTAACTATACTACCTTTACTGCAGATTTTAAATCAAGACTTGCATGACCACGAAGTACAAATCCAAGATTGGCATGGAAATACTGATTCCATTAATTATAATTTTCATTGTCTTAGTTTTTATTACACAAGATGGCTACTCGGTGTGGTCGGTACTTTCTGTAGCGCCCATCATAATTTTTATAGTATACATTTTTAGAACGACTTACTATACAATCCATAATTCTACCTTAGAAATAAAATGTGGTTTTTTGGTCAACCTGAGCATTGATACAAATTCAATTACTCAGATTCGCGAAACAAATAATATACTAAGCGCCCCAGCTCTATCTCTTGATCGTTTAGAAATCTCGTATGGGAAACACCATCGGGTTTTAGTTTCACCTGAAGAAAAGAAAAAATTTATAGAGCATTTACAAAACTTGCATCCCAACATTACAGTACTATTTAAGAAATAATCTCTTCATAGAAATAAAAATTCTTTCGTACCACATTTGTTAATTTTTTAATATGAGTTAAACTAGTAAAGCTCATTACTTGTCAAAGAAGCAAATAACAAAATGTAGATAGTATGAAAAACAAAATTTTACTTACAGCAGCAATGGCCTTACTGGGCTTATTTACCTTCAGCACATCAGCTGAAGCGCACAACGGCCGCGGGGGTCGTGGAACTCACAAGCATGTATACTTTGAGCGTGGTAACCGAGTAGTTATCTGGCATAATAATTACAACCAGTGTAGAAACAATAGAGGTTTTCGCAATGGGTGGAATAACGGATTCAACCGCAATAACAGAATGTGTCATCACATGCGCAATATCTGGAGAGGTGGTAACTGTGGACCAAGAGCCGTAGTTAGATGTAACTCTAGAGGATGCGGAATGTTCGGAAACAGTTTTAGAAACGGACGTTTTTATAATCATCACCGAGGACACGGAAACTTGAATGGAAGAGGAAACCGAGGAGGACGATTTAACCAAGGTGGCGGTCGCGGAAACGGACGATTGAATCAAGGTGGTCGTAGAGGAGACGGAGATCGTTATTACCGAGGTGATCGCTATGACAGAGACGGTCGTGGATACCGAGGTAGAAACGGAAATGGCCGTGGAGGCAATGGAAGAGGCGGCAGATAATCAACAAGTTGATTGATAAGCAAATCCCCCGAATCAATTCGGGGGATTTTTTTAGTTCATATGCTAATTTGATTTTACAAATCGAAGATGTTTTTTAATCCTACTTTCTTCATTATAATATTGGACAAAATAATGACCCGGTACTAATCTACTGACATTAAGTTTCAATGATTCACCTTTACTATGAACAAAGGATTGGTTTAGAACTGCCCGACCTTTCATGTCAAACACTGTAAGTTTAATAAAATCATTATTCTCGGCAGTTGGAATCAATAGATTGATATCATTCTTGGTTGGATTTGGAAAGAGTGATACTACTTCTGTTTGTTCTATTGTAGCTCTTTGAATCCGTACGATTTTTGAGTGGTATGTGAAGTCATTATGAGCATCAATAATTTTCAGTCTGTAATAATTGTTTTCAGTTGGTTTTGAGTCAGTAAACTCATAATTATAAATTCCTCCTTCGTCAGCCAAGGCAGCTTGCTCCCCTATCACTTCATACGAATTTAAATCCTCGCTTTTCTCAATTTCATATCCTTTAATATTCTCTTCTTCAACTACATCCCATTGTAATAGATTACTGGTTTCGTTTTCTATTCCTGAAAATTCGGTTACTGTAACAGCTAGTGGGGCGTTACTAGAAAATCCTTCTGTGATGTCTCCTGGGCTTAAATTATAGAATGTTCCTGTTACAGTTTCTTCTAACTTTACGGCTCTCACCATGTAAGTTGTACTGCTCAAGTTAGAAGCAGAGGGTAGCGGATTCGTATCAGTAAATTCAGCTGAGGAAACTGGAGTTTGATTTAATAGTTGAAAGTCTCCATTAATATTTGAAGCTCGATATACATAATAACCTACTACAGATGTATCAACTGAAAACGACCACTCAAGCTTAACTGAATGTCCGTTATTCACCTCAAAGGCTTGAAGATTAGTAGGCGCCTCGTATACATACATATGTAAAGTTGGGTCTCCCTGAATAGATTGATGAACTTGTGCGTTTGCAAATCCTTCGGGAAAATAGTTGCCAGTGTTATTTACAGTATTTAAATAACTATATCCGATTGGATCACCCATTGCCATTGTATGTAAAAACCAATTGGGTCTGCCTGCCCAAAAAGAAACTAAGGTACTAGAAGGTGATGCTATAGGCGCTCTTAAAAAATTATTCTCCTCGTCCCAATCACCAAAGTAACTCCCATAAAGCATAGTAAAAACGCTTTGAATTTGATTACTTTTGAAAGAAGTAGTCGTACCCACTCCAGTGGCTCCAGTATTCCAACCTCCACCGCAAGCATAGCTCCATAAGTAACTATCGTTTTTCATGTCGGTCATATAATCACCTTCTGTAATCTTATCGGCACCCAATAAGGCACTCATGTTTCTCCAACCGTTTTGGGCAAACGCCTCTCCATAGAAATAACCAAAGTTATCATCAATTAAACCTTGCTCTTTAAATTTATTTACAGACGCACGATAGGCATGATTTTTTTGTATGTACTGTTTAAATAAAACAACATCATCAGAATTGATAGTACTCATGTCAGAAACATCGATTCTTCCTACAAAAATTTTAGTGCTAGAATTATTGGTGGCCACACTAACATCAAACTTACCATCTCCCACTATATTATGATTTCTAGTATTCACTGCCGAAGTATTAACTAAGGATGCGTCATGCCAAATGTTATTAGAGTTACTACACATATCGCTGTAATATACATCAGCAGGCCATGCTCCGATATGATCAGAATGTGTATCGGGTGCGATATCACCACTATACGGTACGGGAATGTTTCCCAAAAGAATTACACCCTCTAAGGCGCTGCTACCATGACAAGAAGAAATTCTTTGTTTTACAACTTGAGGAGTTTCATTTCTTCCTGCATATTGTACCAATACTTTCCAACCATCTTTGATTAAGTCTATTTTAAAAATTTCGATTTCATTTTGCGCAGCTGTAATATAATTACTGTCAATCATCAAGAGTACGTTTCCTCTTTGGTGAGTAACGTCAATATTTAAGCCGGCACATACGTAACCAGAAATATCATTCGTATGAGAAGCGTATACGGCATACTCATAAGCAACACCGACTGGCACGTTTGCATCCACAAACGTTGTGTCATTCACTGATTTATTCGTAACAAAGTTAAATGCACTTCCGCCCTTTACTTTTCTGTAAATTTTATATCCTGAAACATTTGGTAGTTTATTCCACTCCAAATTAATTGAGTTATTCTGAAAGTCAGGAACTACCCCAATTTGAAAGACTATATCAGAAGATTTATTTTGAGCGTATGATAGACTAGAGGAAAGAACGAATACGCTTATTATCAATATTTTACAGTATATTTTTTTCATAACATTTAACTTATTATAAATCAAATGATACAAAACATATGCCAAATTATATTTTTAACTATCTGTATTTCAATATATTACAAATATGCAAACAGTTCAATTAACTCCAAACATGCGTAAATGCTGACATTATATTTTAATTGAGCTAAGTTATTGACTACCAATAAAATATAAAAATAATTTGAAATTTTATAAATTTCAACGAATATTTAGGCCTATGCGGAGCAAAAGGAACACAAACTATTTTTTCTACAACTTCAAGCTCAGAAAAAACAGCCATAAAGCAAACCATGGATTGTTATCTTAATTTGGGATAATTCTGTACTGTTCTATTTCATTTTTCTACTATCCAATTAAAAAAGTAAGCTGAATAAAAAAGGGCTGTTCCAAAAGGAACAGCCCATAATCATAATACAACTTATGTTTTATCTAAAGTAAATTAACAAATCAGAATCAGTGTTATTCACCTGATTGGTTTCTCCTCCACTGCCTTGGAATACCTGCACACTAAATGTAGATTGTCCGTCAGTATTGTTAGGATCGTACGTTCCGATATACCCAATTTTTGACGACCCTAAGGCAGGAAATACTGCGCCTGTAGCTGTGTATTTCCAAATATAGAAATTAGGATTTGCATTAGGGAAGTATTGCCAATCAGCATTATTTACTGCGATACCACCAACGATACTAGCCGTATTTTGATAATTAAAGATAAAGCGAGGCAACAATTTAGGTACCAAAATAAATAAGTCTGAACATGCTTCGAAATCTAATATTTCCGAAATGGTAAGAATGACACGTACTTGACTTGCTCCTGTAATTGCACTAGGCGCAATTTGAATTGTTGGAGTATAATCTGGAATATTCGTAAAGATGTCTAAGTCTCCCGTAGCGGCACAAGTACCATTTGTGAAAGTGTACGTATAGGTTCCTGCAGTAGTTACCGCGCTTGGGTTAGCTACTGGTTGATTATTGAATGTCCATGCACCACCTGTATATTCAGCTAATTCATAACTTGTCAAATCAATAGAAGTTGTAGCACACAAAGGAACATCGGCAAACGTAAAGTCATCAGGACAAAGGAAGAATCCGAAGTCAACGGTTAGGTTACTATTGGCGTCAGTTATAGCTGGTGTATTATTAGGAGTTTCGCCTGTAGGCTCAGTTCCGGCCATTAACATTAGCGTTCCACTTCTACTTTCCATTCCTATAAGGGTTACACCGTTATCGTTTAAATCAACATCTAAGTTAGGATCTACCTCATCTCCAATTTGCGAACTAGTGTAAGAACCACCAGTAGCCATAGGAGGTGTTACACCTACAATGTAATTACCTGCTTGCAAATCTTCAAACTTATAAAGACCATCAGTACCAGTAGTTACTGTGGATATAGCAGCTCCGTCTGGAGTACCATCATTGTTTACATCTTCATACAGGTTAACAACAGCATTTGATAATGGCAATTCGCCCATATCTAAAATACCATTTTTGTTACTGTCAATCCATACTTGATTTCCTATTGATAATGGTTCAAAGATACCATAGTCAGCATCTTCAATATCAGAAGTTCCAACACTAACTGTCAATAAACCATCAGGTGTACCATCATTTCCTACACCATCACAACAGTCTTCACCAACATTGTCCCAGCCGGCAGGCAAGTTTGGCGTCGGAGCAGGAGTTCCTACCGTTCCTGGCGTATCACTTAATACAATAGTATAAACTGTGTTAGGCTCAACATCCATGAAGTCATATTCACCATTAGGATCTACCGTATCAACTCCTACAACATTGCCCGAAGGATCTACTAAACTCACATAGATTGGAGTATTAGAAGGGTTGTTGATTGGTGTTCCATCAATGTTGGTAGGACCGTCTTGATCGTTGAATACAGTACCTTCTATATTAATTGGTTGGAAGAATCCAAAATCAACTGTCAAATTAGAATTTGCATCTGGCTTCGTGTTATCGTTGCTTGGCGATTCACCTGTTGGCTCAGTTCCGATTGCTAAGGCTACTGTACCACTTAACGTTTCTCCAGCCATCGTTACGATTCCATTGTCGTTTTTATCACCACCCAAATTTGGATCAGTTTCTTCACCTGCACCGTCTGAACTAACATAGTTAGATCCAGTAGCAGGAGTTGGAGGAGTGACACCAACTAAATAAGAACCTGGTAATAAATCATCAAATAAATATAATCCATTTACATCAGTCATTTGAGTTTGTATGGCAGGTCCATCGGGAGTTCCATCATTATTAGCATCTTCGTAAAGATTTACTGTAGCTCCTAAAATACCAAGTTCTCCAGGATCTTGAACACCGTTTTGATCTAAATCATTCCAAACAGTGTTACCCAGTGATAATGGCTCATTGATTCCAAAATTAGCCTCGGGAACATCATCAGTTACCACCATCACAGTTACTATACCATCAGTAGTACCGTCGTTGCCCATGTTATCACAACAATCTTCACTTACATTATTCCAACCGAATGGCAAGTTTGGTACTGGTGCTGGATTACCTACTGTACCCTGTGTTGTGCTTAATACAACAGTATAAGTAGTGTTCGGTTCAACATCATCAAACTCATAAGTGCCGTTTGGATTAATAGGATCAGTGTCTACAACATTTCCAATTGGATCAACCAAGTTAGCATATAAAGGAACATTGTTAGGAGCATTGATAGGAGTACCATCAACATCCGTTGGTCCGTTTTGATCAGAGTAAACATTACCAGTCACTTTAATAGGTTGGAAGAAACCAAAGTCTACACTCAAATTTGAGTTAGCGTCTGGCACTCCAGCGTACGTATCATCGTTAGTTGGTTCTGAACCAGCTAAAAGCGCAACAGTTCCAGAAATCGTTTCACCTCCTACCGTTGTAACACCATTGTCATCATTGTTGATATTGTCATTTGGCGTAGCCGATTGAGCAGGACCATCAGTGCTTTCAAAAGCCGGACCTGAAGCCGGAGCAGGTGGAGTGACTCCAACTATGTAATTACCAGGCATTAAATCATCAAAACGATATTCACCATTGGCCAATGTAGTTGCTGTATTGATAGCAGCTCCATCAGGAGTTCCATCATTATTAGCATCAGCATATAAATTTACTGTTGCACCTTGAATAAAAGGCTCACCGGCATCAAAGTTTCCATCTTGGTTTAAATCATTCCAAACCAAATTACCTAATGATAGAGGCTGTGTAATACCAAAGTTCACTTCAGGAACATTTACCGTACCAACTGTAACCGTTGTAGCACCATCAGTAGTCCCATCATTACCCATATTATCACAACAATCTTCGCTTACATTTTCCCAGCCAGCTGGTAATGAAGGAAGTGGTGCAGGGTTACCTACTGTTCCTTGTGTAGTGCTGAGAACCATAGTGTACGTAGTATTCGGAGTTACATTAGGAAATGTATAGCTACCATCACTAGCAACTGGCACAACACTTACTACATTACCACTTGGATCAACTAAGTTCGCAAAAATTGGCGTGTTTGTATTCGTACCCATTCCATCAACATTGGTAGGACCATTATTATCTTCAAAAACATTTCCTGAAACCATTACATTACAGATATTAATTGTAACCGTTGCAACACTATTATCACTTGGACAAGGTGCAGTTCCTGCAACTGTATAAGTAAATGTAGAAGTTGTTGCGCCTACAGCAGGAACATAAGTTCCAGCAGCCGCATTAAATGTACCACCAGTACCAGAAGAACGAACCCATGTTCCACCAGCATCTTCACCAGTAATCAATGTAGTTAAATCAATGGTAGCATTATCATAATCACAAACTGCAGTATTACCATCAACACCTGCATCAACACCAGGCTGAATGTTCACAGTGGCTACACTATTGTCGTTTGGACAAGGTGCAGTTCCTGCAACTGTATAGGTAAATGTGGAAGTGGTTGCTCCAACTGCAGGAATATACGTTCCAGCAGCTGCGCTAAAGGTTCCGCCAGTACCTGAAGTTCGCGCCCAAGTACCACCAGCATCTTCGCCAGTAATTAAAGTTGTTAAATCAATCGTTGCAGTGTTGCTTTCACAAACGGTAATATTACCATCCATACCAGCATCAACACCTGCTTGGATATTTACAGTCGCTACACTATTGTCATTAGGACATGGTGCAGTTCCAGCTACTGTATAGGTAAATGTAGAAGTTGTTGCCCCTACTGCAGGAACATACGTTCCAGCAGCTGCGCTAAACGTTCCACCAGTACCGGAAGTTCGTGCCCAAGTACCACCAGCATCTTCGCCAGTAATTAATGTAGTTAAATCAATCGTTGCTGTATTACTCTCACAAACTGTAGTGTTACCATCCATACCTGCATCTACCAAAGCCTGAATATTTACAGTAGCAACACTATTGTCATTCGGACAAGGTGCCGTTCCTGCAACTGTATAGGTAAATGTAGAGGTTGTTGCTCCCACCGCAGGAACAAATGTCCCAGCCGCAGCAGTAAACGTACCGCCAGAACCTGAAGTTCTTGCCCAAGTTCCACCGGCATCTTCACCAGTGATTAAAGTGCTCAAATCAATAGTAGCAGAACTATTTTCACAAACAGTAGTGTTACCATCGGTACCAGCATCAACACCTGGTTGAATCGTTACTTCAACTGAATTAGAAAATATATCATTGCCACATACGTCTCGTTTTGCAGCTCTTCTATAATAAGTTGTTGCTGAAACTGTAGGTGGATTGTAAGTTGCACTTGTTGCTCCTGCTATATTAGTCCAAGAAGTATTGTCACTTGAAATTTGCCATTGGTAAACAATAGCTCCACCATTTCCTCCTGAAGGAGAAGTGGTATTTGTCAATGTAGCAGGGTCGCCTGAATCACAAAAATTTTGAGGACTCCCAACCGTACCTGGGGAAGTCAATGGGTTATTAATAGTTACTTCAATTGGAGTTGTATAAATAAAGTTCGGACAAAAAGAACGTTTGGCCGCTCTTCTGTAAAATGTAGTTGCTGTTATAGAAGGCGCATCGTACGTTGGCATGGTAGAACCTGAAATATTAGTCCAAGTTACATTGTCAAGAGATGACTGCCATTGGTATTCTATCACACCTCCATTACCACCACTAGCTACAGAAGTACTTGTAAAAGCAGCTGGGTTACCAGAGGTACAAAAAGCCTGAGGGCTAGCAATACTACCAGGAGAAGTTAAAGAATCACACGGACAAAATGTCTGTGTCTGCGTTGATTCATTGTCATCTGGCGTTGAGTTAAACTGTGACATATATCCAGGTACTTGAAGAGTTACGTCCACCGCTAATATTGTCGAAGTCGGTGAAGTGGATGGCACTTCTAACGCTAAATTTATATCACCAGTTGACGCTGGATTGGGAAATAATGGATTGGTGCCCGTTCCTGGAAGAGTTTGATTTTGTGTACCGATGATGCAATTCGGACTGAAAGAATCGAAAGCCCAGTTGAAGTTTGTAGAATAAGAACCACTTACTACTGAAGCAGCTGTAGCTCCATCAAAAACAAAACCGGTGATACAAATTGTTACTTTTAAAGGATCGGTCTGCCACATTGTAGCATCCGCCGCGGTTGTCATTCCCATTGTAAACTCAACATTAGGAGTAGAACCACATTGAAAACCTTGAACCGTAGGCTCAGGCTGAAAGTTAATATTCTGAGTAAACGGGTTATACGCTGTTTGAGCGAACAGGCCTGTAGCTGAGAACAAAACTGATAAGATTAGTATACTTATTTTTTTCATTTTAATAATTGTTTATTTAATGTGTCTTTGTAAGAAAAAAAGACCCCCAAAAATGTTGGAGGTCTTAAAATTTTAAATCAAATTTTACTCTTTCGTAAATTTGAGCGTCTCAGTAGAATTTCCTTCAACGTTATGATAGCGTATCATGTACTGACCCACTGCTAAGCTTTTCACATCCATATTAATTACACTTGTACCTTTTAAGATAATCTGTGATTTAGACATGATTTTACGACCAGCTATATCAAGTAAATCAACATTTAACTGAATATCATTTTCATTCGTCGTGTAAACTAAGTTAATATTATCAGTGGCTGGATTCGGGAATAATTGAACTGATACTTCATCACCACCACAAGTCAATTTCAAGTTACGAGAATCTGAGAAAGATTCTGATCTATCAATATCAATTGTTTTGATTTGGTAAGTATAAGGCTCCGTACTTTTTTCTACTTCGTTATCAACAAAGCTATAAAGCTTTTGAGAAGAACTATTACCTGCAGCATCTACTTTACCAATTTTAGTAAATTGAGTAGACCCTGGTTTTTTACGTAGAATTTCAAAGTGAGAAACATTTTCTTCAGAAAGAGTTGCCCATGCTACAAGCGCAGTACAGTTATACTCTGAAACTGTGAAATGACCCATTCTAACTGGAAGTGCCGCATCGATACCGAAGTTTACATTTTCTACGGTTGCGTTACCTACTGAAACAGTAGTTGTTCCGTCTGGTGTACCACCGTCAGTACCTACTCCGTCACCGTCACCATCTTCACCAGTATTGTCCCAACCTGGAGGTAAGCTAGATGTAGGACCTGGCTGACCAACGATACCGCAATTTTCAGTTAATCGAACATCGTATACTGTATTAGGCGTTACGTTCGAAAATTCGTATGTACCGTTGCTAGTTACAGGAGAAGTTGCTACAACATTACCCGTGACAGGATCTATAAGATTTGCGCACAAGATTGGCGTGGTTACACCACTATCAACCGGAGTACCGTTCACGTCTGTATCAGGGAGATTATCTCTAAATACAGTCCCTTTGATTTTCAATGAACAAAAAGTCTGTGTTTGAGTAGACTCGTTGTCATCAGGACCAGAATTAAACTGAGCCATGTAACCAGGAACCTGCAAATTTACATTTACAGCCAATACCGTACTAACAGGAGAAGTTTCTGGAACGCTAAGCGCTACATTGATTTCGCCAGAAGCAGCAGGATTAGGGCTAAGTGGGTTAGATCCTGTTCCAACAATTGTTTGGCTTTGAGTACCAATCAAGCAGTTAGGAGCAAAAGAATCAAATGCCCATGAAAAGTTAGTAGAATAAGATCCAGATACAACTGCTGCCGCAGTTGTACCGTCGAATTCAAATCCTGTAACACAGATTGTAACAATCAATGGTTGTGTTTGCCACTGAGTTGCATCTGCAGAGGTAGTCATACCTTGCGTAAATTCTACGTTCGGTGTACTTCCGCATTCGAAACCAGCTACTGTAGGCTCCGGCTGAAAGTTTATGTTTTGTGTGAAGGGATTGTACGCTGTTTGAGCGTATAATCCTGTTGTTGAGATAAGGATCATCAACAATGCTAATTTAAACGTTTTCATAATGTTTATTTTATTATTTTATTAAATGTGATTTTATTTTTTATTTTTTATTGTTTATCTGAAATAAATTAATAGGTCAGAATCTGTATTATTCGTTTGATTGGTTTCTCCACCGCTACCTTGGAAGATCTGCACACTAAATGTAGATTGTCCGTCAGTATTGTTAGGATCATATGAACCTATGTAACCAATTTTTGAAGATCCATTTCCAGGGAACACACCGCCTGTTGATGTGTACTTCCAGATATAGAAGTTCGGATTTGCATTTTCAAAGAACTGCCAATCAGTATTGTCTACTGCTACTCCACCAACCGTACTTGCGTTTGGCAAGAATTGGAAGACGAATCTAGGCAATAATTTAGGTACTAAGATAAACAAATCAGAACAAGCATCTTTATCTAAAATTTCAGAGATCGTTAAAATCACACGTACATTACTTGTTCCAGTAATTGCACTTGGTGCAATTTGAATGGTTGGAGTGTAATCAGGAATGTTATCCGAGATTAACAAACTTCCCGTTGCAGAACAAGTACCATTATTGAAGTTATAAGTGTAAGTACCCGTACTTACAGCAGTTGGCGTAGTTACAACTTGATTGTTCTCAGTCCAAACTCCACCTGTAAATTCAGCAGGTTCAGCAGTGGTCAAGTCAAACGTACCTGAACAAACATCAACTGGGTCAAAATTAAATGCAGTAGGACAAGCATAGAAACCAAAGTCAACCGTTAAGTTAGAGTTTGCATCTGGAACAGGATCTGTATTGTTTGGCAATTCTCCTGTAGGCTCAGCACCTGCAATCAAATTAATTGTACCAGAACGAACTTCCATTCCTACTTGGTTTACACCATTATCATTGTTGTCAACATCTAAGTTAGGATTTGCTTCCTCTCCTACTGTTGGGCTAACATATGAACCGTTTTGAATAGTTGGAGGAACAACACCTACAATAAACTTACCAGAGTTCAGATCGCTAAACTCATATAAACCATCACTACCAGTAGTTGTAGTAGCAATTGCCGCACCATCAGGGTTACCATCATTATTATCATCTTCATAGATATTCACAATAGCATTCTGAAGTGGTTGTTCGTTGGCATCTTTAATACCATTTTGATTTTCATCAATCCAAACAACATTACCTACAGATACAGGCTCTCTGATACCGAAGTTTACCATTGGTAAATCTTGAGTCCCCGTAGTAGCCAAATTGATACCATCAGGCATTCCGTCATTACCAATTCCATCTCCGTCTCCGTCTTCACTAACAGTCAACCAGCCATTAGGCAAGCTAGCTGCAGGCGCATTATTTCCAACCGTGCCAGGAGAATCAGTTAATACTACTTGGTAAGATGTGTTTACAGCAACATCATCAAAAGAGTACATCCCTTGATTGTCAATTGGAGTAGTACGCTCAACTGTTCCATCAGGCTTAATCAAGTTGGCATACAACTGAGTAGTACCAGCCTGACCAATTGGTGAACCATCTACATTAGCAGGACCTGATTCATCATTAAATACAATTCCAGACAATTTGATAGGCTGTGCGAATCCAAAGTCAACACTCAAGTTAGAGTTTGCATCAGGAATTGCAGAGTACGTATTATCATTTGTTGGTTCTGTACCAGCTGCGATAGTTACCGTTCCAGAGAACGTTTCACCACCGACAGTATTGATACCGTTATCATTATTATCACCGTCGTCGTTAGGATTCATTTCCTGACCAGGACCATCCGTGCTTTCATAAGCCGGACCAGTAGCTGGTGTTGGAGGTGTTACACCTACAACATAGTTACCAGCATCCAAACCAGTGAATAGATAAACACCGTTGGCGTCAGTGGTTTTTGTATCGATAGCAGCTCCATCAGGTGTTCCGTCAGAATTTGCATCTTCATAAAGGCTTACAGTAGCACCTTGTAATTTAGGCTCAGTAGTTTGTAAAGTCCCATCTTGATTTTCATCAATCCAAACCGTGTTACCAATTGCCAAAGGCTGATTAATACCGAAATTAGCTTCATCAACATCAGTCGTTGCAGTAGTAACAGTTACTACACCGTTAGGTGTACCATCGTTACCAGTATTATCGCAACAATCTTCACCTACATTATCCCATCCAGTTGGAAGGTCAGCGGCAGGAGCAGGATTTCCTACAGTTCCTTGTGTCGTGCTTAATACAACTGTGTAAGTTGTGTTTGGCTCAACATCTGTGAATTCGTAAGTACCATTTGTGTTGATTGGGTCAGTAGCTACTACATTTCCAGCAGCATCTACTAAGTTAGCAAACACAGGAGTGTTACTTGGATTGTTAATTGGAGTTCCGTCTACATTCGTCTCACCATTCTCATCCTGATAAACGTTACCAGCAATTTTGATTGGTTGAAAGAATCCAAAGTCTACGCTCATGTTAGAGTTAGCGTCAGGAACTACATTATAAGTATCATCATTAGTAGGCTCAGTTCCAGCAGCAAGAGTTACTGTGCCAGAAAGTGTTTCACCATTTACTGTATTGATACCATTATCATCATCGTTTACATCATCGTTAGGATTAGAAGATTGAGCAGGACCATCAGTGCTTTCGAAAACAGGACCGTTAGCAGGTGTTGGAGGTGTAACTCCAATAACATAGCTACCAGGCTTCAAATCATCGAATGAATATATACCACTAACATTTGTAGTTGTAGTTCCAACAGCGGCCCCATCAGGAGTACCATCAGAATTGTTATCCTCGTAAATTTTAACAGTTGCACCACCAATTAAGGCTTCACCACTATCATAATTACCATCTTGATTTTCATCGTTAAATACTCTGTTACCAACCGATAAAGGCTGAGTAATTCCGAAGTTTGCTTCGTCAACATCAGTAGTACCAACTGTTACAGTTACTGCACCATTTGGTGTACCATCGTTACCAGTGTTATCGCAACAGTCTTCACCTACATTATCCCATCCAGTTGGAAGGTCAGCAGTAGGAGCAGGATTACCTACAGTCCCTTGCGTAGTGCTTAGTACAACAGTGTAGGTTGTGTTAGGCTCAACATCAGTAAACTCATAAGTTCCATTTGAATTGATAAGATCAGTACCTACGACATTACCCGCTGCATCAACTAAGTTAGCGTATACAGGTGTATTACTTGGATTGCTAATTGGCGTACCGTCAACATTCGTTTCACCATTATTATCTTCAAATACGTTACCCGTAATTGAAATAGGTTGGTAGAATCCAAAGTCAATACTCAAGTTAGAGTTCTCATCAGGAATTCCAGCGAATGTATCATCATTAGTAGGCTCAGTTCCAGCTGCTACGGTTACAGTTCCTGAGAACGTTTCACCACCAATTGTATTGATACCGTTATCATCATTGTTTACATTATCATTAGGATTTGCTGATTGTCCTGGGCCATCAGTGCTTTCAAAAGCAGGACCAGAAGCTGGCGTTGGAGGTGTAACACCTACAACATAGTTACCCGGAGTCAAATCGTCAAAACGGTAAACACCATTTGAATTAGTCGTTGTCGTTGCAATGGCCGCTCCGTCAGGAGTACCATCAGAATTATTGTCCTCGTAAATTTTTACAGTTGCACCACCAATAAAGGCTTCACCACCGTCATAATTACCATCTTGGTTATCGTCAACAAAGACCGTATTACCAATTGATAAAGGCTGCGTGATACCGAAGTTTACATCAGGAACATTATTCGTACCTACTACAGCAGTAGTAATACCATTTGTGTTTCCGTCATTACCAGTATTATCGCAACAATCTTCACTTACATTTTCCCAACCGAATGGTAAACTTGGTGAAGGAGGATTATTACCTACTGTACCTTGCGTAGTGCTCAATACCACAGTATATGTAGTGTTAGGCGTTACCTCATTGAAAGTATACGCTCCTGTAGGTCCAACTGCTACTCTATCAACCACTTTTCCGTCAGGACCAACAAGGTTAGCATAGATTGGAGTACTAGAAGGGCTACCCACTCCAGTTCCGTCAACAGTAGCAGGACCATTATTATCCTCGAAAACATTACCGCTAAGCGTAATCACACCAAATGGTAACTTAACAGAACCAGTACTTGGAGATTCAACACCTGCATCATCAATTGATTTATAAAGTATTGTTGCTGTAACAGCTCCATCAACAGGATTTAATGTGATAGTCTGTGTAGGCTCTCCTGCTGCATTAGTCGGGATAGTAACCCCAGCTGCAGGCCAGTTAGCTTGTGTATATGTAGTACCGTTAATTGTTATAGACTCTGTATTCGTTGGGAACGAAACAATTCTAAGTGAAGTAACTGTTCCACCAGAAGGATCGTTTCCACTAAATCCGTTAGAAGGAACACCCACAGAAACATTGCCTCCAGGATTAACCTGAGAAGGTTGAACGTTTGTACCAGACGTTGGTGGCTGTTGAATACCGAAATCGATATTAGGCACATTATCTGTACCTACAACTACAGTTTGGATACTATTAGGAGTACCATCACTTGTAGAGTTATTAGGACTTTCTCCAGTTGTCATCCAGCCAGTTGGTAAATCAACTGTTGGAGCAGGATTTCCTACAACACCAGCTACCGTACTTAATACCACTGTATACGTCGTGTTTGCAGGTACGTTAGGAAATGAATAGGTTCCGTTTGAACCAACTTGTGTAGTAGCCACTACATTACCAGAAGGGTCAACTAGAGTTGCATATATTGGTGTATTACTTGGCATACCGATTGGCGTACCGTTTACATCATTATCAGTCAATGCATTTACATCATTAAATAGAGTTCCTGAAACAGTAACCGCACAAACGATTTGTGTAACGACGATAGAATCTTCATTAAAACAACCACTGTTGTTAGTCACTTTTACTTTGTACTGACCAGCAGCAGAAGCAACAGGATTAGCGATAGTAGCATTGTTTAATCCAGCAGAAGGTGTCCACTGGTAAATAACACCAGTAGCAGTACTTGTTGGATTACCACCAATAGTTACCGTAGAACCTTGACACAAGTTTTTGTTTCCACCTGCATCAGCATTAGGACCTAATAAAGAATTTACAGTTACTTCTACTTGATCACTTTTCACACAACCGTTAAGAGTTGTAGTTAAAGTATACATAGTCGTTACTATAGGATTAGCTTGAGGATTTGCAACTGTTGTACTATTCAAACCGAAGTTTGGAGTCCAACTATACGTGGCACCAGCAGGACCAGCAGGGCTTCCACCAATTTGAGTAGAACCACCTTGACAAATTGTCTTGTCAGGACCAGCAGATGCGAAAACTTTAGTCGTTACAGATACTGACTTAGTATATGTTTTACTACAGTTATCAGAATTAGTTACTACTAAAGTAACAGTTTGTACCGTGTTCTCAGCACTAACAGGCCATGTGTAGGTTACACCCGGACCAGTAGTTGAACCAGTTGCTGTAGCTCCACCAGTTGCACTCCATGCGAATGTCAAACCAGAAGTTGCCGTTGCATTTAAAGCTATTGACTCAGTAGCACAAACAGTATTTAATCCAGAGATACCAGAAGTTGGTAAAGGATTAACTGTTACAGTAACCACATTTGAATATTTATTACCAGCACAAGTTGATCGTGCAGCTCTACGACGATATTGAGTAGTTGCCGTAACAGAAGGTGCATTATAGGTAGCAGAAGTTGCTCCGCTTATGTTAGCGAAAGAGCCAGAAGTACCAGTTCTTTTTTGCCATTGATAAACAACTGTACCTCCAGAACCTCCAGAAGCATTGGCTGTATTTGTAAATATAGAAGGATTACCGCTTCCACAGAACGTTTGGTTAGAACCAACTGTACCACCTGAAACTAGTGATTTATTTACAGTTACTGTTACCGTGTTTGAAGTAATCAAATTACCACAAACTGAACGCTTTGCGTATCTACGGAATTGAGTAGTTGTAGAAATAGAAGGTGAATTATACGTGGAAGAAGTAGCTCCAGTAATTGGGTTGTAAGGAGTCCAAGCATTGTTTATATACTCACGAGAGTACCATTGATAAACAATTGAACCTCCAGAACCTCCAGCTGGAAAAGCAAAATTCGTAAAGGCTACTGGATCGCCACTATTACAGAAAGTTTGGTTAGAACCAATCGTTCCTGCACTAGTCAACGCTTTATTCACTGTAACTTTTACAGAGCTTGTGTAATCGTAAGTACCACAAACTGAACGCTTAGCGCCTCTTCTATAATAAGTAGTTGTTGAAATAATTCCAGGATTATATGAAGAACTTGTAGCTCCACTTACAGTTGACCAAGTACTATTGTTAGTTGACTTCTGCCATACATATTGAACAATTCCACCTGTTCCTCCACTAGGAAAAGTAGTGTTAGTTAAGTTAGCAACATTACCACTGTTACAGAAAGTTTGAGGACTTCCAATTGCACCAGCACTTGTCAATTCTTTGTTTACAGTAACCTTAACAGAACTAGTATATTGATAAGAACCACAAGCCGAACGCTTAGCACCACGACGGTAATAAGTATTGGTTATTACAGTGCCAGGATTGTAAGTAGAACTTGTAGCTCCACCTATTGTAAACCAAGTACTATTGTTAGTTGACTTCTGCCACACATATTGAATAGTTCCTCCCGTTCCTCCACTTGGAGTAGTTGTGTTAGTTAGGTTAGCAACATTACCACTGTTACAGAAAGTCTGAGGACTTCCGATTGCACCAGCATGAGTTAAGGGTGAACAAACTGAACAATATTTACCTTTAAAGATAAATTCGTCTAGTTCAAAATAGCCAGAACCTGAAGTCAATGCTGCCGTAGATATCTCTGCAACTATTACATCATTTGAAGTCATATTTTGCAATGCAGCAATCGAAGTCATTGAAATAATTTCATGTTTCCAACCCGCAATCAAAGGACGGATTGCACTATAAACTTGCGCTCCGTTCTTCTTGATTACAACCATATAGTTCGGAATCGCTGAGTAACTAGAATGTGTATTTAAATAAGATACATAATAGTCCAAACCAGTTACACTAAATCCGTTACCCGAAGTTGGTGCAGTAGTTAATTTTAAAGTATGTGTATTCCCCGATGCAACACATAAAGTTGAAGGAGATCCATTTGCACCAACTTGACAGGAATGACTTCCAGCTGTAGTAGTTAACGTACTACCAGTTACAGGTGCGCAAGAACTATTAATTGCAGTGAACTCATGGAAATTATAATTGGAAAGACATGCATCCATGGTCCATTTGGCTAAATCATGAGTTGAACAACAAGAAGCAGGACAAGATCCTGATCCAACGTGAACGGTAACGAAATTAGAATATTTTGACGTATTGCAACCAACCGCTGTTCTCCAAGCCCTTCTTCTATACTTCGTAGTAGTAGATATAGTAGGAGGATCGTAGGTAGCAGATGTTGCACCGCTAATAGAAGTCCAAGCATTATGCGATGTAGATTTTTGCCATTGATAAACAATAGTTCCACCTTGCCCACCACTTGCATGGGATAAACTTGTCAAAGGAGCAGGATTTGCAGAACTTGCACAGTAAGTTTGATTAGTATTATTAATAGTACCACCTGAAGTTAAAGGGGCACAGGTTACTTTAGCACACCATCCATCAGTTTTAATCCAACTTCCTGAACCTTTTGCAACAACCTGAACTCGAGTTGCTCCGGAAGGCACAGTACCAGTTAAAGTATATAACTGAGGACCGGTTGGGCTATACGATAAAATTTTGTTTACATGAACAACATCTTGTCCTTTGTAATTCCAATTGGCATCATAATATTCAAACCCTACATAATGATTGTAGGAATTATTATGAGTCCCCGCATAAACACTAAGCTGCAAAGTAGTACCAGCAACATAGGTGGCACTTAACCTTTGGTAGACCCTGTTATGAGTAGAATTTGTTATTTGAAAGTCTCCCGACTTTGAACCGCATTTGACCGCCCCAGTTCCCGCGTTTAGATGTCCTCCGCTCCAATTCCAACCAGTAGTTCCGCTTTCGAAACTAGAGTTAGACACCAAATTCCCAGAACAGGAACAGGATGCTAGCAGATTTTGATTAATGAATAGTGATAATGTGAGTATCACTAAGTAGATTGTTATGTGTTTCATTTTGCTAATTGTTTATAAATCAAAGCGAAATACGCATTTATCAAAACAACATGCAAACAGCAAGCAATATATTAACGACGCATTAACGGACTGGAAGCCATAACGCGAAGTATAGTACCTCAATTTATAATCAATAATTAGCAATAAACAGTAATGAAAATATCATGCCAAAAAGTATATTTTAAGTCTTATCTCTAAAAATTTTTATCTCAAGACATAAATTAGCTCAGCAATAACAAACAATTAGTACGCTGATTTTGAAAAGAATCAAAAATCTCAAAAAAGAGCCAAATTGAAATACAAAAATTTATTCTAATAATGCGGATTCCATTCTAAAACTAGAAAAATAGCATTAGCTACCATTTAACTAACTATATTTCAATAAGTTAGCAGCAATATCCTAATTAATAAGCACGAAACATAGTCAGGGGACGACCCAATTACATTCTATAAAAGTTTGAGTAAATTCAAGACTACGCCCACTTACTCTGAATTTGTATAGAATAAATAACCTATTCTTATAAAATTATGTAGCAATTAATCTTGTTTTTGGAGTGATATTTGATTCTATATTAAATAAACTTCCTAAGAATACTTATATTATGTAATTATTCTAAATTATTGAGAATATGAAAAAACTATACATATCGACACTTCTATGTTTCTTAAATATCATGTGCATGGGTCAAGCACAATCTGTTGCACGCCTTTGGAATGAGGCACAATTGAACGCTGTTCGAGAGGATTTTGTTCGTGTACCCGTTCAGGCAAGAAACTTTTTCCATGTTTCCATCGCCCTTTACGATGCTTGGAGCCTTTATGATAATACTGCAGACCCCTTTTTGATGGGAAATAATTATAGCGGGGTTAGCTATCCTGTTGCAGCTCTTGCCCCAGTTATCGATACCACCGCCGCACAAGAAGAAGCAATGAGCTACGCCGCTTATAGAGTATTATCTCATCGATTTTCGGTCTCTCCAAATTCTTTATTCTCTCAATTTCGATTTGATACTCTTATGTCCTATTTGGGCTATGATATTAATTATACAAGTACAAATTACCAAACTGGCACACCAGCCGACCTTGGCAATTATATTGGCCAGCAAATAATTAATATGGGCTATACTGACAATTCAAACGAAATTAATGGCCACTCCTCTATGAACTACACCCCCTCCAACCCATTCTTAGAGGTAGATAGCTCTGACAACCCAAACATGACGGATCCGAACCGCTGGCAACCATTGTTTATTGTAGGATCTTTAGACCAAGCGGGCAACCCTCTTACCTCTGGCCAAATATTCGATGCGCCAGAATGGGGGCGTGTTACTCCTTTTTCATTACAAGCTAATCAAAGTAATATTTACACGAGAAACGGTGCCACCTATCCGGTTTATTGTGACCCGGGCCCTCCGCCTGCGCTAGATACAATGGTTTGGCAAGATTCTGCTTCCGCTCTCTACAAGTGGGGGCACACTATGGTGGCTGTTTGGTCCTCTCATCTAGACCCTGATGACCCTACTACCAAAGATATAGGCCCTGGCGCTTACGGAAATATACCATTAAGTATGCTTCCCGTAGGATCGCACAAAAATTATTATCAATTTTTTGCAGGCGGCGATACAAGCACTGGATACCCTATCAATCCAAAAACTAATCAGCCCTATGCGCCCAATGTCGTAAAACTTGGCGACTACAGCCGAGTAGTTTCTCAGTACTGGGCCGATGGGCCGTTTTCAGAAACCCCTCCAGGCCACTGGTATACATTGCTAAATTACGTCAGCGACCATCCCTCCTTTACGAAACAGTACGAGGGAGCCGGACCCATCTTAGATGATTTAGAATGGGACGTAAAAACGTACCTAACCTTGGGCGGAACCGTTCATGATTGTGCAATTGCCGCTTGGGGCGTTAAAGGATGGTACGATAGCCCAAGACCTATTTCTGTGATTCGTAAATTGGCGCGCTATGGCCAAAGTTCCGACTCTACTCTGCCTAATTTTCACCCCGGTGGTATTACTTTATATCCAAACTACATAGAACTGATAGATTCAGCCGATGCACTCGTGGGCAATAATTTTGAAAATTTAAATGAAATAAAAATTAGAGCTTGGTACGGCTTTGACTCCATCCCCAATCGCACTATTGACTATGCCGGCGTTGGTTGGATGCTAGCTGCCGACTGGGTCCCTTATCAGCGTAGCACATTTGTATCACCGCCTTTCGCAGGATACGTCTCGGGTCATTCTACATTTTCGCGAGGAGCAGCGCGCGCGCTAACCTTGCTTACGGGCGATCCTTACTTCCCCGATGGATTGGGTGAAGTGGTTATAGAACCTGGTAATAGCTTACTATTTTTTGAGAGCGGACCTTCCGACACTGTCAAACTTCAGTGGGCTACATATAATGATGCTTCCAACGAGGCTAGTCTTTCTAGGATTTGGGGCGGTATCCATCCTCCCTTTGATGATATGTATGGAAGAGTGGCCGGTGAGAAAATTGGTACGCAATCTCACGAGTTAGCTCGTTCATTATTTCTCGGAATCCCGTTGGCTGTCGATTTAGTTTCATTCGAAACTTCGGAGAGAGACTGTGAAGTATTTATAAAATGGACTACGGCCCACGAAGAAAATTCAGACTATTTTGAAATTTGGCATAGTAGCGATGGTAAAAATTATACTACAAAAGTAGGCGAAGTGACTGCCGCCAATTTATCAAATTCTACAAAAGATTATTCGTTTAGACACAAGCCACAAAATGCAACTAACTTTTATAAGTTAGTACAGGTTGACTTTGATAAGAAAGTAAACACAACTGCCTTTTCTTCTAAGGTTACTGTCGATTGTTTTGATTTACCAGCAAGCGTTTCTATTTTTCCTAACCCGAGTTTTAGTAATATTAATGTAGAAATCAATGGTGACAACGATGCCTTAGCCCGCCTTGAAATTTGTGATCTCAACGGTAAAATCATAAAACAAATTCCTATAAGAGACGACGAAACGAAGCGTGCAAAATTTTCGATAGATAACTTAGTGCCTGGCAATTATAAAATTATTGTTCAGACAATTGCGGGTATGAGAGAAGTAAAATTGTTTGAGAAGAAGTAAGGGGACTTATTAAAATGATCTTCGCTATCGTGACTTAAATAGAAATTAGATAGCGGTAGTCAAAGCACTTACTCTTTCTGCTACACTATTATACGAGTAGCAAAATACTCTTCGATAAATAATATTTCGTAATTTAAACTGCTGCGATGCGGAATGTGCTAGTAAATTGAGTACTCCCTATAGTAAAAATTCCTGCCGCCTTCACAACTGTTGGACTTCAACAATTTGCCATACCAATAGTGTAATAAAAAAGAGGATTCCTTTATAGGAATCCTCTTTCTCAAAAAATTTTATATGAATATTAATTTCTCATTCTTATTGCAATTCTACGATTCATAGCTCGGCCTATTTCCGTGCTATTATCACCAATAGGATTCAATTCACCGTAGCCATTTGTCTCCATTCTATCTGCAGCAATGCCGTCCTTTACTAAAGCATTTTTTACGCCCTCGGCTCGCTCTTTACTTAATGTGATATTGTTGGCAGCATTTCCAGTATTGTCTGTGTAACCACCGATTTTAATTTTTGCACCTGAATTTGCTTTCAAGATGGCTGCAATATTATTTAGCGTTTTCTGACTAGAAGGTTTTAACACACTACGACCTGTTTCAAACTGAAGACCATCGAAGTTAATCCAGCCTTCATTTTCATCAGCGCTTACCTTACCTTCTTTTACGAAATCAGCAAACTCCAAATCTGCACTTCCTGCTGCTAAAGAAATAGTAGTTCCGTCCGCTAGTGTTCTGTCAGAAAAGTCACCCACCTTTTTATGAGCATTGCCATCTGCATCTAACTCATAAGCTCCAGACAAACCAGCTTTATCAGAACAACATTCTCCTTTGCAATCCACATCACAATCTCCTCCTGCTTTTGAACCTTCACAACAAGCCATCGCATTTTTATCCTTACATTGCGTGCACGATTTTCCGTCTTTGCAACAAGCTTTTTTGCTCTCGCCTTCCGCACAACATGGCTTAGTACATCCCGGAGGACAGCACTTCGCTTTCGGCGCATTAGCCGCGGCTATTTGCAAACGCTCAATTTTTTCAGCGCGATCCATTTGAATAGAATCGGCATATAAACTTGCTAAGGTTGGGGCAATTACAAGCGCCACAATACTCATCAATTTAATTAAGATATTCATCGAAGGACCCGAAGTATCTTTAAAAGGATCTCCCACAGTGTCACCCGTTACCGAGGCTTTGTGTGGCTCGGAACCTTTATAAAACATTTCGCCATTGATTTCAGCACCAGTTTCAAACGTTTTCTTTGCATTATCCCATGCGCCACCAGCATTGTTTTGGAAGATACCCATTAGTACACCACTCACCGTAGCTCCAGCTAAGAAACCTCCTAACACCTCAGGACCGAAAGCAAAACCAATGATTAGTGGAGAAATAATTGTAATCGCACCAGGCAACACCATTTTCTCTAAAGAAGCTTTTGTAGAAATATCTACACATTTATCATATTCAGGTTTTCCAGTCCCTTCCATAATTCCAGGAATTTCTTTAAACTGACGACGCACTTCTTCTACCATCGCCATGGCTGCTTTACCCACAGCTGTAATGGCTAATGATGAAAATATAAACGGAATCATTCCTCCTACAAATAAACCAGCTAATACATCTGCCTTATATATATCAATACCATCAATGCCAGATATCCCAACGAAGGCGGCAAACAATGCCAAAGCAGTTAAAGCCGCAGAAGCAATTGCAAATCCTTTTCCGGTAGCGGCTGTAGTATTTCCTACTGCATCCAAAATATCAGTTTTAGCACGAACGTCATCTGGTAACTCACTCATTTCAGCAATACCGCCCGCATTATCCGCTATAGGCCCAAATGCATCAATCGCTAATTGCATAGCAGTTGTTGCCATCATACCCGCAGCAGCAATTGCCACACCGTATAATCCTGCAAAATAAAATGAGCCATAAATACCGGCCGCTAAAACAAGAATGGGTAACAAAGTACTTTCCATACCAATAGACAAACCACCAATAATATTGGTAGCGTGCCCCGTAGAAGATTGCGTAATAATAGAATTAACAGGACGCTTTCCCATCGCCGTATAGTACTCTGTGATAATACTCATAAGAGCTCCTACCGCCAGACCAACAAAAATTGCCCAAAAAACACCCATACGTGTAATTTCAAATCCTCTTAGCTCCATTGTTTCTGGGAGTATAAAAAACACTAAACCAAATGAAGCAACCAAAACTAGAATCATTGATCCCCAGTTACCCAAGTTTAGTGCATTTTGAACCTTTGTAGTATCCAAACCTACATTATCACTCACGCGAACCATAAGCACACCAACGATAGAAAGTACAATTCCGACTCCGGCTATAAGCATTGGCAACAAAATTGGAGACAAACCATTATAAGCATCTACCAAAATACCACCGCCTACACTTGTAACCTCACGACCCAAAACCATAGTAGCCAAAACAGTGGCCACATATGAACCAAATAAATCAGCTCCCATACCCGCAACATCACCTACATTATCTCCAACATTGTCAGCAATTGTTGCTGGGTTACGTGGATCATCTTCTGGAATACCAGCTTCTACTTTACCTACGAGGTCAGCGCCCACATCGGCAGCTTTGGTATAAATACCTCCACCAACACGCGCAAATAATGCGATACTTTCCGCACCCAAAGAGAATCCGGTTAATACCTCAATTACTCTTTCCATCTCCAAAGTTTGTACACCTTGTGGATCAAATGCAGCATATAATATAATAAATAATCCTCCTAGACCTAATACAGCTAAACCTGCCACTCCAAGTCCCATAACTGAACCACCGGTAAATGCAACTTTTAAAGCTTTGGATAAACTAGTTCTTGCCGCTTCTGCAGTACGTACATTACTTTTTGTTGCAATGCGCATACCTATAAAACCAGCCAATGCACTAAAGACAGCACCAATGATAAATGCAATGGCTATTGACCAGTGAGAAGATGCATGACTCGTGCCTAACCAACCTAGTAATAAAGCAACCACTACTACGAACTTAGCCAACATTGTATACTCAGCTTTTAAAAACGCCATAGCACCGTCATATATATACTGTGCAATTTCTTTCATACGGTCGGTCCCCACTGCTTGCTTTTCAACCCATGCGCTTTTAACAAAGGTGTATATCAAAGCTAGAACGCCAAAAAGAGGAACTAAATAAAATAAATAATTCATAAAATAGATTTTAATTTTAAATAAGGTCGGCAAAAATAGGGTAGCCGTATTAATAATGGTTGCATTCCTGCGAAATTTTAAGTAGTATTTTTATACTAAATATCAGAAGAGGATAGACAAAATGCAGGATCTGTTTTATATAGGCAAAAATTATAGTACCGAGTACCATTAGCGTACCTTCGTTACCGCAGTGAATTTTAAACATACATTAGAAACCTTATTAGAAAAAGCAATCCATAGTTTTAATACGAGTGACTATGAAGGGCTCAGCGAGCTTTTTGTTGAAAATATACATTTTACTGCACCGGCCTACCAAAATAAAATAGCCCTTGAAAATCCTAAAGAGTTTTTTACAAGAGGAGAAGTTTTTAACTATTGGAAAAGAATGCACGAACAATATCCTTTCACCATCTCAAAATTTGAATTTCTTCGTGTTGGTAAAATTTCCATTTTTAGAAATACTATGCCCGACTTTGGCTATGTAATTGACACAGAAATTCACTTTGACGAATACGGTAAAGTCTTAAAACTTTACAACTCGATTCATGATACGATTGCCCTAGAGTAACTATAAAAAAAGACTGTCCTTGCAATAAAGACAGCCTTCTATATTAATTCTCTTTGCATCGTTTAGGGAAAAATAACCCCCTCAAAACTATTGACATCCACCGTAGGAACCGTTGCCTTATATTTTCGATTAATGGCTTCTATAAATCTATTCGCTACGAGAGCATAGCCCCGAGGATTTGGATGAACTGCATCCAAACTAAACACCCCGCCCGAGATATAATCTCTACTAAAGTTAGCGCCATTATAAACGATGCCCTTATTAAATTCTTTCATATAAGAATTCATATCCGCCAAAGCAATGTCATAGGTAGAAGCGATATTCGAAATAATAGTATTATATGCGTTTGTATGTGCTTGAATATCGGCAAGCTCCTTGTCATCTAGTACATACACATCACCCAAGGCCTTAAAAGGACTTATCCCCCACTGCGCACAACGGATTGAATCGCCCGGCGTGGTAAGTAAAATGAGTTCATTCGGTCGAGCTTGACGGATACGCAAAGTTCCATTAATGACTGTAGTGTCTTCGATAATATAAGGATTGGCCCCTGCCTTCCATCTAATATTCGGATGCCCAACTTGGGTATAAAGCAAATTCAACGTATCCGCTGCTCCTTGTGTCAACACAACACCATTCCATGGAATCGTGGTAAAAAATGGTACCGATGTTACATCAGGAATATTAGCAATCACACCTTGTGCTCCTGCTTTGTTTACTAATGAATCAACAGTTGCAGTAAGCACGGCACCCAGTTGAGCTGGATTCGTTAAATCTCCAGGGAATGGAAATGCAGGATCTACAGCTCCGACACCTCCACCAGTTGCGAAACCTAATACATCATTACTACCTAACCAAAGAGAGAAAAACGTTGGTTTCGCTCTAAGTGCTTCTTTTAAAATAGAAGTTCCTCCAGGGATTTGTGCAATACGTCCTAAGAAAGGATTAAGCGAAGAATAGATATCCGTAACCGCATCCACTGCTCTAGCCCCGGGAATACCTAAAGCATTAAAAGGGCCTTGGCCAGAAACACTAGCTAATGAAACTGCTGGGCCCAAAACAGTTACCGGGCCAACATTTGAAAAACCTTGACAGTTCATCACATTACGCAATACGCTTCTTGTACCTCCTGACCCATCATTTCCTGCAGTCCCTTCTGGTAAAAAAGGAACTTTAAATTCACCTCCACCTACTACTGAAAATTGAGTAGCGAGCATTTGAGAAAACGAATTGGTTTGTCCCTCACGAGTTAAGGCACCATCAGCATAACCGGCAGTTAGAGAATTTCCGATGGCTACATAATTACTAAAATCAGCTTCACCAGCTGTTGGAATAAATCCTTCTAAATTTGGCTTACAAGAATATAAGCTCGAAAGAAATACACAGACTATGGTTATATATATTATACGTTTCATATTTTTTTATTTAAAGGGTACTCTTCTTTTTACTCTTTTATTAAACAAATAATTGATGCCCACACCAGGAATCATCACCTTAGTACGATACGTACCGTGTAGTTTAGTTTCAGTATTGAGCGTTAAGCGTTTGGCAACATCTTCATATAATAATGACACGTCTAAACTCAAACGATCTTTCAACCAATACGTATATCCTATGGAAACACCAGCTTTATCATTATCAGGCAATTCAGGATTTACAAACGCATCTTGTACTGGTGTCTGATCATAAAACAAACCTGCACGCACTGTGCTACGGTTCCCGGCCTCCCATTGCAAACCGGCTCTGGCCGCGTAGGCATTTTCATAATTCCTAGGTGAAGCTTCATCCGTTAATTGATCTGTATTATCACGATAGTCAAATCCAAGAGATTTAAAAGAATTCCAAAAAGTATAATTTAAATCTAAAGCTACCGTTACTTTTTTTGATAAGCGATAAGCTCCCCCGATTCCTAATTCACCAGGTAGTGGTAAACTAGTTGTAAAAGCAGTATTCGGAAAACTAGCTTCTGCCGCCTCGGGAATATTTGTAAAAGTAGCCGTACCATTGTCCACTTTCATATCCACTCGTGAGTGATAAGTAGCACCCAAGCTCAATCGTTTGTTTGGTTTAAAATAAACTCCTAGATTATAGCCCAAGCCCTGAGCATTTCCTTCTAAATTTCCAGAAGCTTCTTTTTCACCAATTGAGTTCAAAGGAATTTGTCTATTCAAATCTACATGACCTAATGAATAAACGAATCCTCCACCAACGGATAGATAATCATTCAGCCTCCAGGATATAGTTGGTTGAATAAAAACATTCGTTAAATTAATACTGGTCAAAACATAGCGACCGCTCCAATCTGTTGGATACTCAACACCACTGCCAAAAGGAGTGTAAACTCCAAGTCCAAATTGCAATGGAGTATTTTTAATTTGACAAGTAGCGTATAAGCTAAAAGGTGTAAAAAGTTGGTTGACTGCATCGGTGCGTTGATTCGTATTAGCATCTAAAAACTGAATGCGGGGAATAATGCCACTCACTCCAACGCTCAGCTGATTCCCCACAAAAGCCATTCCAGCAGGATTAAAATAAACGGTGGCTGCATCTTGCGCTAGACCAATTCCTGTATGAGCCATACCGATTTGACGTTGACCTTGCAATCCAATTTTAAAACCACCGGCCCGTGTAGCGCCATGCGCTAGGGTAACCATGGCCAATAAGAGAAGTGTTTTTTTCATAAAATGCTTCGTTTAATTTTCAATGGCTAAAGATAGTAGGCAATATCATTGTTATCAAAAAAAATATTAATTGATTCAATTTCTAGAATAGCGCCCTCATTCAATTAATTAGAAGCACTTATCAGAACAGAAAGAATCTAAAATGAAGAGACCGGCAAATTTTGAAATATTTTTTTAAATATGCTGTGCTGCTCTTTTGCATTGAATCCCTGTACCTACAAGACCTTCTTTAGATTATATAAAATCAAAGTCTCAAAACACAAAATTCTCTACTCAAAAGAAAAGATATTTGTACTATGAAAAAACTAGTACTCCTTCTTTTGGTAACTACTTTAATTAGTTGCCAAGCTGCTTTTTCACAATCTGAACATCGTCAAGCGAATAGAAAAAACTATACGCTAAGAGCTGTCGCTGAATTTGGTTTTTTAGGTGCGCTTAGTCACAATATTCAATTTGGAAAAAACGGCACTTATTTTAGCTATGTAAAAGATGGAGGACAGGATGTGCTCTTTCCCAATCTTCGATTTTCTTTTGAACTAGATTATAAACAAAAAAATACATGGATTTTTTTATACCAACCTTTACGATTAGAGTCGAGTGTTTATCTTGACAATGATTCAAGAGTAGATAATGAGGTTTTCCCTGCAGGTAGCAGTGTAGACCTATTATATAATTTTCCTTTTTTCAGATTTAGCTACCTGCGTGAACTAGCAACTAGCAATCCAACTTTCAATTTCGGAATTGGAGGAAGCTTACAACTTAGAAATGCTACCATTACCTTTCGATCTACCGACGGCTCACGCTTTAGAACCAACCGAGATGTAGGACCCGTTCCTACTCTAAAAATTCGCACTAGAAAAGAAATTACACCTTTTGCCTATGCAGAATTAGAAGCTGATGGCATGTACGCACCGATTAGCTATTTGAACGGAAGCGATAACGAAGTAGTAGGCGCAATTTTAGACGCTAGCTTGCGAGGAGGATTCAAAGTAAGCAAACCGATATCAGCATTTTTAAACTTCCGTTATTTGAGTGGAGGGGCAGCCGGAACTTCTAGCGATGTATCAGGACCGGGTGACGGCTTTACCGAAAACTGGCTCAACTTTGGAAGTGTAACAGCAGGAATTATATATGCGTGGTAGAATAAATTAGTTTCACTTAATTAAAAAATTCTCTCTGCCAAATTTAAAGAATCTTAGAGTGGGGTGACTCTAGCGGAAAGGTTTCATGATTAATTTCATGGAGCCTTTCTTATTTATTTAGCTCATTGAGTAATTAAATTTCAGAGTCTGATTCAAGAATATTAATAACACAAAACGCAGATATTTTGTTTTAAAAAATACTCGGCATGAAAATAAATAGTAATTTCAATAATTCATGAGCGACAATAATCACATTAATTACATAGAATTTTACACCAACAACTTAATAGAAACCAAAACATTTTACAATTCAGTCTTTGGGTGGACATTTACCGATTACGGTCCATACTATTCCTCTTTTGAAAGTGCAGGAATCGACGGTGGTTTCGAACATACCGAAGAGCCCATTCAAAAAGGAGTGCTTGTAGTTTTATATCACAAAGAGTTAGAAAGCGTAATGGTCAAAATAAAAAAAGCGGGCGGGCTTATCACAAAAGAAATTTTTTCATTTCCTGGTGGTAAGCGATTTCAATTTGAAGATCCCAGTGGCAACGAATTAGCCGTATGGCTTACAGAAGAGTAATTACTGAATAGCTTGTGAACAGAATCGGTTTAAGATTCTGCGGTTTATGAATTTTCATAATTACTTTAGAGCAAAATTATGAAACACCTAAATTCTATACTTATACTGCTTAGCCTAACGATCGTGATGACAAGCTGTAATAATCAATCAAACGATTCTATAATGAAAAACAACATTTTGCTCCAAGAGTGGACAGGCCCTTACGGTGGCGTGCCTGCATTTGATAAAATGAAAGTTAGCGATCTAAAGCCAGCTATTGTAGCAGGCATGGAAAGCAACTTACTAGAAATAGATACAATTGCGAATAATCCTGAGCCGCCAACTTTTGAAAATACCATTGAAGCTATGGAGCGCGCTGGCGAACCCTTAGACTTAGCTTTTCAATATTATGGTATTTTTAGTAGTAATATGTCTTCGCCAGAATTTAGAAAAATTGAAGAAGAACTATCCCCTAAAATTTCAGAATTTTCATCGAAGATTACGCAAAATGAAAAATTATTTGCCAGAATCAAAACAGTGTATGAAGCCTCAAAGGAAAATCCGTTACCTGCTGATCAGCAACGGGTGGTAGAATTAAAATATAAAAGTTTTGAAATGAATGGTGCAGAGCTTGATGCCGAAAAGAAAAAAAGGTATGCCGAAATTGAAAAAGAACTTTCTAGCTTGTACACAACATTTTCAAATAACACTTTACATGATGAGGAAAACTATGTAACCTTTTTAGAGAAAGATCAACTTGGTGGACTGAGCGATGGTTTTGTAAAATCTGCTGCTGGAATCGCAGAAGAGAAAGGAGAAAAAGGAAAATATGCGATAACCAATACTCGCTCTTCAATGGATCCGTTTTTGACCTATTCTACCGAGCGCGATTTAAGAAAAAAAGTTTGGACGAACTATTACAGTCGTGGCGACAATGGGGATGAATTTGATAACAACGAACTCATTGCCAAAATATTAAAATTGCGAAGAGAAAAAGTAGAACTCCTCGGATATAAAAATTATGCAGAGTGGCGCCTACAAGATCGCATGGCTAAGAAACCTGAGAATGCCATGAATCTTATGATGCGCGTATGGAAAGCCTCTATAGCCCGAGTAGATGAAGAAGTAGCCGACATGCAAGCCGTTGCTAATAAATTGGGTGATGACATTACGATTGAACCTTGGGATTATCGCTACTATGCTGAAAAGGTAAGAGTAGAAAAATACGACCTAAATTCAGAAGAAGTAAAGCAATATTTACAGTTGGATAAACTCACCGACGCTATGCACATGGTAGCAGGCGAATTATTCAATTATAAATTTACACCACTTGCCGAAGGTACTGTACCTGTTTTTCATGAAGACGTAAAAGTATGGGAAGTGAATGATATTACCACAGGCAAAAATATAGGTCTTTGGTATCTAGACCCCTACGCGCGTGAGGGCAAACGCTCAGGAGCATGGGCCACTACCTATCGCTCGTACACCAACTTTGATGGTGAAAAGAATGTACTGGCTTCTAATAATTCTAACTTTGTAAAACCAGCACCCGGCGAAGCTTTACTCGTGTCTTGGGATGATGCTACTACGTTCTTTCATGAATTTGGTCATGCTTTACACTTCTTCTCGGCTAATGTAAAATATCCAACTTTAAATAGTGGCGTGCGAGACTATACAGAATTTCAATCACAATTGTTAGAACGATGGCTGGCAACAGACAAAGTAATTGACGGTTACCTGCGTCATAATAAAACAGGTGAACCCATGCCAAAAGAGCTTATCGCAAAAATAAAAAAGGCTTCTACTTTTAACCAAGGATTTTCAACTACGGAGTATTTGGCATCTGCTATTATGGACATGAAATTACACCTGGCTGAGCCCGAAGGAATTGATATTGATCAATTTGAAAAAGAAACCTTAGCTGAGTTGAATATGCCGAAGGAACTTCCGATGCGACACCGCACCCCTCATTTTGGACATGTATTTAGCGGAGAGGGATATGCCACGGCATACTACGGTTATATGTGGGCTGATGTATTAACTTCTGATGCTTCTGAAGCTTTCAAAAATGCACCCGGCGGATTTTATGATAAGGAACTTGCGGCTAAGGCGATTAAATATTTATTTGCACCGCGCAATGCGATAGATCCGGCTGAAGCGTATCGCCTGTTCCGTGGTCGTGATGCCGACGTCAATGCACTCATGCGCGATAGGGGGTTTCCGGTTCAATAACCATGGTTGAATGGAAATTTTATAACAACCACTTAAAATATTTATGTTGAATCAACTTGAAAAAAAATAATTTTGGTATATGGTTACAACTTTTTTATTACCTTTTTTAGGAGGAGCAGCAACAGTAGTAATAGGACTTTTTGTTTATCGGTCTATTGTAAACAGGCGAAATGAAGAACGATTTCAAAACAATGAAGAGAAGCCTATTTAGGCGCACCACTGAAGTTTAACGACCAGCCCTTTTTAACAGAGAAAAAGCGAATTAGAATTACAGAAAATATTGAAATTCCAATATTTATATTAAAATCGGTTAAGCTTAATTTATTTAATAACAGATAGACGACACCACCTGCAAAACAGGCAGTCGCATAAATTTCTCTTCGAAATATCAGCGGCACTTCATTAGTCAACACATCGCGAATAACACCCCCGAAACAGGCAGATACGACTCCCAATATCAAACAATATTCTACCGGCAAGCCAATTAGGCTTGCCTTTTGTATTCCTAAAATAGTAAATAGTCCAATCCCGATTGTATCAAAAAGAAACATTCCTTTTCGAAATTTTGAAGCTTGTTCTTTAAAAAAATAGGCTAGAAAAAATGCCACTACAATCACTATAAAATAATTTCTATCTTGCAACCACCCTACGGGTGTTTCGCCTAGCAATAAATCACGAAGAGTGCCACCGCCTAGTGCGGTTACAAAGCCAATAATTAAGCTCCCTACTAAATCGAACTTTTTAGGAATGGCAGTTAGTACTCCTGACATTGCAAATATCCCAGTACCAAAAATATCTAGAAAATAAATCCAGCTCACAGTGCGAAAGTATGCTAGAGAATTTACAAGCCAGCCAACAAATCGTTTTGAAACTTCATACCATCGCTCATTCTTCTTTTATCTAAGCGACCATTTTCTACCATAGCCCAGAGTATAAATTCTTGGTAGAAATTCCGATCTTGATCAGCAACACTTGGCTGATATTTATTCAGAATATTCTGCAAGGGTTCAACTTTATTTAATTCCTCGTTGTAAGATGTTTCGTCCATATCAAAGGAAATGTGCAACATAGGATTTTCAGCAAACCATTGTGCCAATGCTTCAAACTCTCCATACTCCCCTTCCTTTGCAAGCTTTCTAATTGGGGTAAAATCAGTAGCAAATAGAGTTTTTATAGCGTCGCCTAAAAGTATCAAAGCAACATTTTCAGAACCTTCTTGCTCACCTTCGTATACCAACTCAACTTTACCAGTAATCGATGGAACAATTCCTTGAAAATCACTTAAACGAACTGTACCTTTTTTCTCACCATTTTTAAGCATTCTTAGATGAGCCGTACTTACTAAATTTTCGTAAGTGGTAATACTCATACGCGCAGAAACTCCACTTTTGGCATCGATATAATCACTCTTTCTAGCCTCAATTACAATTTGTTCTAATAAAGTTTTAGCGAAATCAGGTACATGAATCGCCGCTTTCATTTCGTCAGAAATTTTTGCTTCTTGCTCGGTTATGCGTTTAGCAATGTCCACACTTTTAGGATAATGCGTAATGATTTGTGAGCCAATTCTATCTTTCAGCGGCGTTACGATACTGCCTCTATTGGTATAATCTTCTGGGTTCGCAGTGAATACGAATTGCATATCTAGTGGCATTCTAATTTGAAAACCTCTAATTTGCACATCGCCCTCTTGCAAAATATTAAATAAAGCTACTTGAATACGAGCTTGTAAATCAGGCAACTCATTAATTACGAAAATGCAACGATTAGCACGAGGAATCATGCCATAATGAATAGCCAATTCGTTGTCGTAGGATAGCTTTAAATTGGCCGCTTTAATAGGGTCAATATCTCCAATCAAATCAGCTACCGTCACATCGGGTGTGGCCAATTTTTCGAAAAATCGATTTTCTCTATGTACCCACTCAATCGGTGTGGCCTCGCCTTTTTCGGCAATAAGATCAACAGCCAATTTTGAAATTGGCTGCATAGGATCATCATGAATTTGCGAACCGGCAACAATCGGTATGTACTCGTCTAACAGATTAATTAAAGAGCGAGCAATTTTCGTTTTGGCTTGGCCGCGCAGCCCTAAAAGATTTATATTATGTTTGGCTAATATTGCACTTTGCAACTGTGGTATCACTGTATGTTCGTAACCATGTATGTCCTCAAATAAATCTTCCTCGTTTTGTATTTTCAGGATTAAATTGTCACGAAGTTCTTCCTTAATTGATTTGGATGTGTACCCTGCTTTCTTTAAATCTTTTAGTGTCTTACTTTTTTTTATATCCATTATCTAACTCTTTTAATTCTATTTTTTTCGTAGTCTCTAAATATCATTTCTCCCAAACCTTTCAGACCGGTAAAAAATGCCTTTCCTTGGTTCTCCGCTGTAAACTGATCCACAAATTGTATGAGATAAGGATCGCGAGCAATCATAAAAGTCGTGATGGGAATCTGCGACTTCCGCGCTTGACGGGCCATGTTATAACACTTAGAAACAATTGCAGGATCAAGACCATTACTGTTCTTATAATACTCACCACTCGGCAACTTTAGACAGCTAGGCTTGCCATCAGTTATCATAAAAATTTGTTTGTTCGTTTGCTTTTTTCTACGAAGAATATCCATTGCCAGTTGCAAGCCAGCCACGGTATTCGTATGATAAGGCCCTACGGTTAAATAAGGCAATTCTTTTAATTTAATCGGCCAAGCATCGTTCCCAAAAACGATTATATCCAAACTATCTTTAGGATAGCGCGTGCGAATTAGTTCTGCAAGTGCCATAGCTACTTTTTTGGCAGGTGTAATTCGATCTTCACCATACAAAATCATGCTATGGCTAATGTCGATCATCAGTATCGTACTCATTTGTGCTTTGTGATTGGTTTCATTCACTACCAAGTCGTTCTCGGTCAGATGAAAATTATCAGCACCATGATTTCGCTGGGCATTTTTAATACTCTCCTGCATAGAAATATCCTCTAAGGAATCTCCAAATACATAATTTCGAAATTCACCCGAAACCTCATCACCGACACCTGTTTTTTGAGTACGATGATTTCCCATTCCCGACTTACGAATATTTCCAAAAATCTGATTGAGCGCATGCTGTCGGATACCTTGCTCTGTCTTAGCCGTTATTTTAAAATGCCCGTCCTCTTCATCTGGATCTTTTAGATATCCTTTTTCGATCAACTCTTCGATAAAATCATCCATTGTGTACTCAGCTGTGGTGAGCTCATACTCTTTATCCAACTCTCTCATCCAATCCAACGCTTCATCCGCATCTCCAGAAGTATGTGTAATAAGTTCTTTAAAAATATCTAGTAATTTATCGAAAATAGCTTGCTCTTTCTCATCATGAGTAGTGAAAACAAAACCGTCTCGAATTTTTTTATTGGACATATATTTCTTAGAATACAAAGCTAGTTCTCATACGGCTGACTCCTGATTTCAATTCTGCTTTTATTTAAAATTTAAGCAATATTTATGCTTCCGTAACGAAAGAAGTCTCCTATACTTTTCCTCCGTCCATAAGAACGGCAATACCCCGAGTACGATCAAACTGCTCAAAAGTAATTTTTAGAAAAACCGTAATCGGAATAGACATTATCAAACCGGGTACTCCCCAAAGAAAGCCCCAAAACATAAGCATGATTAAAACCGTAATTACATTGATTGAAAATGTTTTTCCTAAAAAGATAGGTTCTAAAATGCCACCCATGACTGCCTGAACCGCCGAAATCGTTAGCACAAAAAACAATAGGGTCGTATTATAATCTAACTCTACAAAAGCAAAGACAGCTAACAATAAGACTGAAATTACCGAGCCTACCATTTGAACAAAATTGATTAAAAAAGCAAACAAACCCCAGAAGATTGGAAAACTTACATCAAAGGCCATACAAGCCAGTGTAAATCCAATACCTGTGAAAAGACTAATGATAATTTTTACTTTAAAAAATTTTACTATATCACGTTCAATCCGACTAAAAGTTTTTACCGAAGAGAACTTGGATTTAAATACAGTGTCTTTCAATATTTTTTCAACGTTGACCGACTCAGCTAAAAAAAGTACTATAAAAAAAGCAGTCATTAGAATCATACTCAGCGTTTTATTTAGGCTTCCTATAACCGGTCCTAAATTATTCATTAGATGAAGTTCACCAAGATAAAAAGGAATGGCTTCCATCTCACTCGGGCGCTGCAGGCTAAAGGTGCTTTCTGCCCAAAGGATAGCCTCCGTGATTTTACTTTCTGCTTTTACCTGTAACTCAGGCCCCGCACTTCTAATCTCATTGCCAGACATTGAAATAAAGCTGGCACTGACCCTGAACACAAGAAAAATTATAAGCATTACAATCCCGATACTCACTACCTTAGGAACTTTTCGCCTTCTCAACCAGCGCATCAAAGGCAGAAACATAAGTGCAATGAACATGGCAAAAAGTAATGGGACAAAAATGAAAGAGAGTGTTTTTAAAATATAAAATACCAAGGGGACTACTAAAATTAGCAGAAGCGTATTGGTTGTTTTAAGGTTTTTCATTTTTTCCAATTTACAAAGATAGCTCAACTTATTAAGCCCATCGATAAGTAAGTGTTGAGGTTTTACTAAAATGGAAAACGGTATAGTCGTGTCATTATGTACCTTTGACTCCTATTTATTTTCTATGAAAATTTCTTTTAAAAACGATTACTCCGAAGGGTGTCACCCCAATATTTTAAAAGCGCTTGCCGAATACAATTTTAACCAACAAGCTGGCTATGGCCTAGATGATTATTCATTACAAGCAAAGCAACTGATTAAAGAAAAATGCAAATCACCCAGAGCAAAAATTCACTTTGTAAGTGGCGGCACGCAGGCAAACCTATTGATAATTTCTGCCATGCTGCGACCTCATGAAAGCGTGCTAGCAGCTACTAGCGGACATATTGCCACTAACGAAACAGGAGCTATAGAAGCCACAGGACACAAAGTGAGTACGGCACAAAGTTCTGACGGAAAAATATCGCCGAGCCTGATTCAAACTATTCTTGACCAGCATGACAAGCAACCTCATCAACTAAAACCAAGAATGGTTTATATTTCTAATTCTACCGAACTTGGAACAATATATTATAAAGAGGAATTAGAAAATCTATCTTCTTTTTGCAGAAAAAATGATTTGCTACTATTTATGGACGGCGCTCGACTTGGACAGGCCCTTATGGCAAAAAACAATAATCTTACCTTAGAAAGCATAGCAAAACTTACAGATGTATTTTATATTGGTGGTACAAAAAATGGCGCTCTGCTTGGTGAGGCTATTGTAATCACTAATGAAAAATTGCAGATGGACTTTGAATATCATTTAAAACAAAAAGGAGCATTATTATCAAAAGGCCGCCTACTTGGAATTCAGTTTTTAGTATTGTTCACCGATGATTTGTATTTTAAGCTAGCCGATAGCGCTAACCAACAAGCTATGTTATTGAAAGAAGCCTTAGTAGAAAAGGGCATTACATTTTTAGAAGAGAATCATACGAATCAAATTTTCCCAATCCTATCGCAAAAGCAGATAGATATCCTATCAACAAAGTATGAATTTTACGTATGGCAGGAAACCGATAATAAAATGTTTGCCGTCAGGATAATTACGTCATGGGCCACCCAATACGCAGACACTAAAGATTTCATAGAGACAATTAAAAAACTAAGCATGTAAGTTTTGAAAATTTAAATTTGTTTAACTAATTTTAAATTTTGTAAAACAAAATGAATTCATTTACCATTTCTCAACTGCAAGATTATTCTGGCATCAAAGCCCACACAATTCGGGTATGGGAGCAGCGCTACAATGCCCTTACCCCTTCACGTTCAGAGGGTAATACTCGTTCGTATGACGGGCACCAATTGCGTAGATTGTTAAATATTGTAAGCTTAATGCCGTTTTACAAAGTATCTAAACTGTGCGCACTTGAGGATAAAGACTTAAACAAATTACTTGATATACATTTTCGCCAAGCTTCCGAAACTGACGAAACAATCCTTTTCGTTTCGCAAATCGTATCGACCGCCTTTGATTTTGATGAGGCTAAGTTTGAAAAACTATTTGCAAATAGCATTTTAAGGATTGGGCTAAAAGAAACCTACATCAACGTACTGTATCCAGCTCTAAAACGTTTGGGCCTATTATGGGCTAAGGATGCAGTAGCACCCGCCCACGAGCATTTTATTGTAAATCTTATCCGTCAAAAAATATTGGCCACTGTCGATGCTTTGCCACCTGCAGACACTAGCAAGGAATCTTGGCTCTTGTTCTTGCCGGAAGACGAATTTCATGAGCTGGGACTACTAATCGCCTTTTTCCTTATTCGTCTTTCTGGCCGAAAAGTATATTATATTGGAGCGAACGTGCCCATTTCTTCTTTACCCAAAACGCTTGAAGCAATTGCACCCAATAAGGTATTAAGTTTTATGGTTGGAAAAAAAGATAAATCATGTGCTATTGAAAAGCTAGAAAAATTAAGTGAACTATGCCGGCATTCTGAAATACATATCGCCTGTCACTTTCAAACAGAGCTTGCCAATGCTTCTAAATTAAACTTGCTGCACTCGGTTAGCGATTTAGAAGGCTTACTCTCATAATTTTCCCTTATAAATACGCCCCTTTTAACTGTGCCCCACTGAGAAATGTAATACCAAAGTCAAATTTGTTTACATTTTATAACATTTATATAAACATTTTAGAGTAATTTTAAATTTCCATATACATTTGTTTCGAATTAAACGAAAATTTATAAACGATATGAAAAGAAAAAGAAATTTAAAAAGTATGGTCTTACTCGCAGCAGTGGCCGCAGGAATTACATTCTCGAGTTGTAACAAGGATACAGACACAATTCCCGATTTGGATACTACCACTAATACCATAACGGATATTGTAGTAGCAGGAGAAGATTTTTCTATTCTTGAGTCTGCCGTTGTAAAAGCAGATTTACAAGGAACATTGAGAGGGACAGGCCCATTTACTGTATTTGCGCCAGATAATGACGCCTTTGCTGCCGCAGGGATCTCTGCCTCCACAATAAATAGTCTAAGCGCAAGTGATTTAGAAAGTTTATTATTATATCATACCTTAAACGGTGAAGTAAAAGCAGCCGATGTACCAGCTGGTCCAAATGCAAAAGTAGTAACCGCTAACGGTGACTCTGTATTTGTAACTAGTAATACAAACGGTGTATTTGTGAATGGAATAAAAGTCAAAACTGCGGATGTAGATGCAGATAATGGCGTTGTTCACGTATTAAGCAAGGCGCTTACTCCAGCATCAGGCAATACTGTAGAAACAGCGGTTGCCTCAGGTTTGGATTCGTTAGTGAAAGCGGTAACGACTGCTACAAACGCTACGGGCGGAGATCCAACATTGGCCTCAACCCTGAGTACAGCCACGCTAACAGTATTTGCACCGACTAATGCAGCATTTACTCAATTATTAACTGATTTAAGTCTTACGGATATAAACGACATTCCGATTCAAACCTTATTGGATGTTTTGCAATATCACGTCGTACCTGGACGAGCTTTCTCTTCTGACTTGACAAATGGTCCTTTGGGAATGCTAGCAGGAGGCAATACAACGATTGATCTTTCAAACGGTGCAACAATAACTGGGACTAATAATGGAACAAACAGCTCCACAATTACAGCGACTGATATCATGACTACTAACGGAGTAGTGCATTTGATAGATAGAGTATTACTTCCCTAACATTTATAGTTTTTTCATATGGGGTAAGAGTCTCCTGCCAATAGGCGGGGGGCTTTTTTTTATTCAATTTAATAATATATTCTTAACTAAATAATCAAAAAATGGTCCTAAAATGAACGTTCATCAAAAAAAGTGACCGTTTATTAAGTTTTTTTAATAAACTATGAGTGACAACTTACCTTTACACTACTGTTAATTGTTTAGAATCAATAGCCCCTATTGGATAAACTAAAAGCCCCGCATTGTTTGCGGGGCTTCTATTTTTTAAGTTGCTTTTTACTTAAATATCAATAGCCTCGCCATAGGCAGCTGCTGTGGCCTCCTTAACGGCCTCACTCATTGTTGGGTGCGGATGAACCGCATTTAAGACCTCTTGGTAGGTTGTTTCTAGTGTACGGCCCAAAACAGCTTCTGCTATCATGTCTGTCACACCATTACCAATCATATGCGTTCCAAGCCACTCACCGTACTTAGCGTCATAAATTACTTTTACGAAACCAGTCTTATCTCCTGAAGCTGCAGCTTTACCACTAGCCAAGAATGGAAATTTTCCAACCTTCAGCTCGTACCCAGCTTCTTTTGCCTGTTTCTCAGTATATCCGACTGAGGCAATTTCTGGATGACAATATGTGCAGCCCGGAATGTTTCCATAGTCTAAAGGAGTTGGTTTATGATCGAATTTTTTTTCCATAAAGGCTATATTCTCAGCACATAGAATAGCTTCTTTACTTGCCACGTGCGCTAGCGCTTGCGTGGGTAAAATATCACCAATGGCGTAGATTCCTGGCACATTTGTTTGACAATATTCGTCAGTTATCACTCTACCTTTTTCAATAGTTACGCCAGCAGTTTCAAAACCGATATTTTCAATATTAGCCACAACCCCCACAGCACTTAAAAGAACATCTGCTTCTAAAACCTCTTCGCCTTTCTTTGTTTTTACAGTGGCCTTAACACCTGACCCACTTGTATCTACACTTTCTACACTACTTTCCGTCATGATAGTTATACCTCGCTTGCGGAATTGTTTGTTCAATTCTCGAGAAATGTCTTCGTCTTCCACGGGAACAATTCTTGGCATAAACTCAACAATCGTTACTTCCGTACCCACACTATTGTAGAAATCAGCAAATTCTACTCCAATCGCACCGCTGCCGACTACAATCATTTTTTTAGGCATTTTAGGCAAGGTCATTGCTTCTCTATACCCTATCACTTTTTGACCATCTATTGGCAGACTAGGCAACTCTCTGGCTCTACCGCCTGTAGCAATAATAATATGCTTGGCATCATACACAGTTGAGGCCCCGTCTGTGCCGGTAACTTCTACTTGACCTTTTGATTTGATCTTTCCTAAGCCCATTATCACGTCAATTTTATTTTTCTTCATCAAAAATTTAACGCCCTTACTCATATTATCTGCTACTCCTCTGCTTCGCTGTACCATACCACTAAAATCCGCTTTTGGATTTTCTAAGATTACTCCATAATCTGCGGCATGCTTTGCATACTCAAAAACCTGAGCACTTTTCAGTAAGGCTTTGGTAGGGATACACCCCCAATTTAAACAAACACCTCCTAAACTTTCTTTTTCTATTACGGCTGTTTTAAAACCAAGCTGAGAAGCTCTGATTGCAGCTACGTATCCACCCGGTCCGCTACCGATAACTATTACATCGTAATTCATATAATTCTAATTAAAAATTTGAAATGCAAAAGTAGCACCTAAGCAAGGATTTGAGAAATGCTATTGTGTGCTATTTAAAACTAGACGATTGAATACTACCAACCACAAAGAAGTTGACTATTTTATAATTTGAAAACTTATTACCAGATTATAATATTTACGACTGGACGCCAAAATTGGATTGAAAGTTTTGTTACACGTACTCTATCGAATCGTTTCGGGTGAACGAGTTCCAAACCTTTCTAGTTTCTTATTAAAACTGGCCGCGCCATTAAAAACATAATAGCGTTTTTTTGGTGTAAAAATATTACCTCGTTTTGCAATCTTACAAGGCGTAAAACGCAATTTCCCTTTCACAGGTTTAAAGTCAGGTGTATTTAAAATAATACCGATTCCAAAACGATTTTCAGTAGCCTCTTCATATACCTCTTCACCATTGTTCACTACTTTACTCAATTCTCTTGGGAAAAAGCTAATATTGGCAAGCTTATAATCTTCAATAGAATCTGAGAATTTTACAGCAGCGCGATTGTGGTCAATAAAATTTACCGCATTCCAATTTTTGTTTTTTACAGCTTCATAATCATCACTGCTGAAAAAATATACCGCGCAGTAAGAAAACTCATTTCTAAAACCTTTCAGAATTGCATTTTTTATTTGATTGTCCGATCGTTTGTACACATCAATTGTTTTTTGATTTTCTTCTTTTTGTGCAGCAGCTATTTGAGCTGAAGAGGTAGGATATTGGAAAAGAATTACGTCCTGAGCTGTCACTTTCTGAGAAAAAGCAAGCACCAGAATTAAAAAAAAACCCAATAAATAATTCTTATTTTTCATTCAGATTTGTTCTTTTTCAAATATAAATTACAATCCAACAAATACTTGTTTTGCTTAACCTTTTAAGTAAATATTACAATAGTCTTTTTATAATCTTAGTGTCACATTCTATACAAGGCAAGCCTTTCAGAAAATCAATTTCCCAACTTTGGAGCAAAAAACATTTTCCTTGGTTTGGAATTGCCTTCTCAAAGAATAAATTACATTTACAATGCTTAATACTGTAGTGTGGATTTAGTAGAATTAAAAAAAGAGAACATCTCCGAACGTCATCCATGGGAAACGATTCGTATCAAAATTGTAGCAGATAAAATTTCTGATTTCCTTAGTCAAGAATTATTGCAAAATAAAGTCATCAATGTTTTGGATGTAGGTTCTGGTGATGCCTATGTGATTGACCAATTAGCGAGTCAGTTTCCGCAACTTCGTTTTCATGGAATTGATATTTTTTATAACGAAGAACTACTCACTAAAGTAAGAAGCCGACTAAGCCATCCAAATGATATCACACTGTTTTCAGATTGGAAAGACCCCGAACTCGTTACTACTAAAATCGATTTAGTCCTTTTTCTCGATGTTCTCGAACACATTGAAGATGACATTGCTATGATGAAAAATGTTAGCGAACTGCTCCCCTATGATTTTAAATTTATCATTACTGTACCAGCCTTTCAATTTTTGTTTGCTAGTCACGATGAGTTTTTAGTTCACTACCGACGGTACAGTAATAAATTACTTAAAAAACATATTGACCAAGCCGGTTGGCAAGAAGTACAATCAGGTTATTTTTATTCTTCGCTTGTCCTTCCACGCTTACTTATCAAAATAAAAGAGTTCTTTTTCAAACCGACCAAAGAAGCAGATGGCATTTCAGAATGGACACATTCTCCTTGGATTACTAAATTAGTATCTTCTGTTTTCTGGTTTGATTATAAGATGGGAAAAGCAGCTCGGAGTCTAGGTATAAAAATTCCTGGATTATCAAACTACATGATTGGAAAAAGAACACTATCATGAAGCAGCTAGGTTTTATAATCCCAGCTTACAATGAAGGGCAACGGTTCCCTATGGAAGAGGTTGAATTATTTTTGACGGACACGTCTCGATTTGACCCACAACTGTATCAGCTTATTTTCGTAAACGATGGCAGTACGGATAACACAGCTAGCATTCTCGAAGAACTCAGAAAAAAATTCCCACATCAAGTTGAATTCATAAACTTAGAGCAAAATAAAGGAAAAGCCGAGGCCGTACGTCACGCTTTTTTACAAAAGAAAAATCAATACAATCTTCTAGGATATTTGGACTGTGACTTAGCGACTCCCCTTTCAGAGTTCTACACAATGGGCTTAGATGCCATCCATCGTAATAAAAAAATATACTTCGGATCTCGAATTCAAAAATTAGGTAGCCATATTGAAAGAAAAACAATGCGCCATTATTTAGGCAGAATTTTTGCGACATTGGCAGGCATGATTTTAAAAACACCCATTTATGATACACAATGCGGTGCTAAATATTTTCATAATGAATTAATTGCTAATATATTTGAAGAAGAATTTATAAGCAAATGGTTGTTTGACATCGAACTCATCGCGCGTATTATTACGCAATATGGATATAGCTATTTTACGGAAAACGCTTTTGAAGCACCCTTAAATCAATGGCTAGAAAAAGGTGGCAGTAAAATAAAACTATCGGATACCGTACAATTTCCTATAGAGCTTTTGCGAATAAATAAAACGTATCAAAGCGGATTAAAAAAACAAAGAAAAAAGAATGCAGTTTCTTAAAGAAAGTAAAATCGTATTTAGAATCACATTAACCATTGTGGCTTTGCTTATGGTGGTCATGAGTTTCAATCATGGAATCACTGGCGATGAAGATGACGCCAGTGCTTATGGTAAAGCCATAATAAGTTATATTACCACATTAGGTGAGGACACCACAGCACTCAGTATGCCAAAAGCGTTAGATCAAGATCAGATTCTACATCTGTATGGAGGGGCCTTTGACATGATGGCTGCGCTTGTACATAAAATACTTCCTTTTCTAAATGAATTTACCCTTCGGCATATTCTTAATGCGCTAATGGGCTTTTTAGGAATATTTTTTGCTTCTCGTATTGTACTATTATTTTCAAATTATAGAGCCGCCCTGGCAGTTGTCTTATTAATGTTTTTATTCCCTTTTTATTTAGGTCACAGTATGAACAATCCTAAGGATGTTCCTTTCGCGGCTGCTTATATAATGAGTATATATTTTATCATACGTTTTTGGCAGCGATACCCCAAACTAAAAATCACTGATTACGTTTATATTATAGTAAGTGTAGCCTTAGCACTTAATATTCGTATCGCAGCCTTACTGCTTTTTGCTTATTCGGGTCTGTGGTTGCTTATGTCCATTTTACCTGAGTACAAAAAAAATCTGTCCAACATTGTAAACCTGAAAACGATTCTTACCTTTTTAGGAATTAGTTTGGCCTCCTACTTACTCGCTGTTTTGTTTTGGCCCTATGGCTTGCAAGCTCCATTTACCAATCCTTTCATTGCTTTAGAAACCTTCTCTAACTTACAAATTTCTCTGGCACAAACTTGGGAAGGTGTTCGAGTTCCTTCGGCTGAATTGCCATGGTACTACACCCCAAAGTCAGTACTTATGACGTCTACTTATGTTTTCTTGTTTGGCTTACTATTGGCCTTTGTTTTTTTATATGGATACCGAAAAAATAAAAATTTCTGGCTATTAGTATTCGTAGGTATAACTGGCTTTTTCCCAATTTTCTATGTGGTTTATAAAGATTCAAATGTATTTCACCTGTGGCGTCACATTTTATTTTCGTTTCCGAGTATGGCTATCATAGCCGCTTTTGGTTGGGAACGACTCATGTCTTTTACCGAAACAAAATCTATCAAACCCATTCAGTGGGCAGCTCCTATACTATTAGTCGTCCTACTTTGCGATCCAATTATTTTCATTGCTAAAAACCAACCGAACGAGGTAAATTATTACAATGCCATTGTAGGTGGCCCGGAAGAAGCTTATAAAAATTATGAATTTGACTATTATTACAACGGCCTAAAACCGAGTGTAGAATATTTCAAGAACAACATTGCCGCAAAACTAAAAAGTAGCGATACAATTACATTAACGACGAATGCTTATCATTTAATGATAAAATATTTAGAGGACTACCCAAATGTAAAAATCAAATACAATCGATATTATGAGTTAAATGAGTCAGAATGGGATTATAATATTTTACATAAAGCTCTGGTCCCACAAGCCAAATTAGTTTCGGGAAGTTGGCTTCCTAGTAAGCATACGCTTTTTACAAATCAAATGGGCGACTTAGCCCTAAGTGCTGTTATTAAAAGACCGAGTAGACAGAACATTGTGGCTGCTAATTTATTAAAAGAAGGTAAAACCGATGAAGCCATTATAGCCTATGAAAACTATTTAAAAGAAGATCCGAACAATATGGATATTCAAAAAAAAGTAGCTCAAATCTATCTTCAAAAAAATGACATCCCGAAAGCGACTGCAGCCATAACCAAAGTATACCAAGCGGAACCTGACGATTTAGAAACTAAACAAGTCATGGGAATGATAGCGCTAAGAAATAACGACCCTTCTACGGCATTGAGATTGTACAATGAAATCTTAACCGCTCAACCGCAATACATAGCGGCCTATTTTTATATCGCACAAGCGCAACAGGCACTCGGTCAAACAGAACAGGCCCTCAACAGCTTCAATACGGCAGCGCAGGTTCCTCAATTTACTGCCGCATGCTACAAGGCTATGGGTGATATCTATAAGCAACTAGGCAATCAAGAACAAGCACAAAAATTGTATAACCTATCTCAACAAAGAAGCCAGTAGGAATCTTCAAATAGTAATAGGTTCTGTTACTATTGAGTAATAAAGTTTCTATGTACTCGTGCCTTAGTAAGTTTGTAATCTAAAAATATACATATGTCAAAGATCAAAGTAGAACATCCTATTGTTGAAATCGACGGGGATGAGATGACCAGAATAATTTGGAAATTTATAAAAGAAAAATTAATTCTTCCTTACTTGGATGTCCCAATAGAATACTACGATCTAAGCATTCAGAAAAGAGATGAAACGGAAGATCAAATTACCATAGATTGCGCCCATGCGATTAAAAAATATGGTGTAGGAATTAAATGTGCAACCATAACTCCCGATGAAGACAGGGTGAAAGAATTTGGGTTAAAAAAAATGTGGCGCTCTCCCAATGGTACCATTCGTAATATTTTAGACGGTACCGTGTTTAGAGAGCCTATCGTTATCAAAAACGTACCTCGTCTTGTGCCAAATTGGACTGGGCCTATTACAATTGGTCGTCACGCTTACGGCGATCAGTACAAAGCAACAGATACGGTTATAAAAGGAAAGGGGAAACTTACAATGACCTTCGAACCCGAAGATGGCAGTGAGGCGCAAACATTTGAAATTTTTAATTTTGAAGGTGACGGTGTGGCTATGAGTATGTACAATACGGATAAAAGCATTTACGGTTTTGCTCGTTCATGTTTTAATATGGCCTTAAGTAAAAAATGGCCGCTTTACCTCTCTACAAAAAATACGATTCTCAAAAAGTACGATGGTCGGTTTAAAGATATTTTTGAAGAAGTTTATCAGAAAGAATACAAAAACAAATTTGATGAATTAGGCATTCATTATGAACACCGTTTAATTGATGATATGGTGGCTTCTGCACTTAAATGGAATGGAAATTTTGTATGGGCTTGTAAAAATTACGACGGAGATGTTCAAAGCGATACGCTCGCTCAAGGTTTTGGTTCACTAGGCCTTATGACTTCTGCACTTACTACACCTGATGGTAAAATAATGGAAGCAGAGGCCGCACATGGCACGGTTACTCGTCACTATCGTCGGCACTTAAATGGAGAACCTACTAGCACAAACCCAATAGCCTCTATTTTTGCTTGGACACGCGGGCTGGCGTTTAGAGGAAAGCTAGATAACAATCAAAAGCTTATTGATTTTACCAATACATTAGAAACTGTTTGTATAGAAACTGTTGAAAGCGGAACAATGACAAAAGATTTAGCAATATGTATACATGGAAAAAATGTTACTCCTGGTGAGGACTATGTTTTTACAGAGCAGTTCCTTGAAGCATTGGACAATAATTTAAAATCAAAGATGGCTTAGTTTTGAGCTTTATATTTCATTCTAAATTTTCTCCTCATACTAAAAAAAAGCCCTCAAGCAAGTTGAGGGCTTATAAATATAAGTTTTTGGGTTTGGTAGTTTATTAATTAACGCACCAGCACTACATCGCCTTTCATGGTATAGGTCTGC
>ENA-ORXM01000283-ORXM01000283.1-marine-metagenome-genome-assembly--contig:-NODE-283-length-99129-cov-120.344153_pt1 | contig 99129 bp, 77 predicted proteins | sample MGYA00237867_ERZ511480 | MGnify/ENA primary metagenome ERZ511480 (study PRJEB26309, sample SAMN06266103) | marine metagenome | isolation source: Algal blade | place: United Kingdom:Sidmouth, United...
CAGATCATGACCATGGACTGTTTTCAAATTGTCTCGAGGTGACATGACGATAAAGTAACCTCCACCGCCTGCTCCACAGAGCTTCATGAAGTAGCTTTGATCCTGCAGGCCGCGCTCCCATAAGTCCTGAATTATTGGTGGCATAAAAGCTTTAAGATTTAGAAATTGTAACGTACTTAGTTCTTTGAAAGGCTTATCTGATGGAGTTTTTGAGGTAGTAGATATTATATCACTGATGCATTCATGGACCAATTGATTAAAGCGTTCGATATCAATTCTTTGAGAATCGACTAGCGCTGCAAATTTCGCAATATAGCGTTTAGCTGATCTTGGTGTTTTAGAATCCACTAAATATAAATGTATCGGAGACCCTAATGTATCCGCATCAATCAACGTAAGTCTTTTACTGTGACTCCAAATAATCTGATTACTGTAGGATACTAATGCATCCAGACCAGAGCTCTGACCATGAAATACGGACTCCATATTGGCTAAGTGCAGCTGAGTATCTGCAATGCATGTATTCTCTCGGTGTAATCTATACCGATCATAGATGGCAGCTGTTAGAGCTCCAGATGATCCAAGACCGTACTGATACGGAATGTTAGAATTAAAAAAGAGGCCTTCTTGAAGATCACGTTCGAATTGTTCAGTATTGATTATATGTTGATCGAATTTACTAATTAGTGACGTCAATGATGTATCAATCTCATGCTCATGGACTGACCAGCGGCCACTGAATTGATGAAAAGGTACGGACAGTGCTTCAGAACCAAACAGAACGGACTGCTCTCCAAAAAGTAAAATTTTAGCGTGATATGCTCTATCTGTCAAGTAGATCAGGATTTGGTTCGGACTTGTTCCCAAGTCCAAGCAGTGTCCATAATATCCTCAATGGAGAACGTAGGCTCCCAGTTCAGCTTCTCTCTTGCTAACTTATCATCCGCATAGATAGCAATGACGTCACCAGGTCTTCTGGGGCCGATCTTGTAGTTTAGCTTTTCTCCAGTCACTTTCTCAAAGGCATGGATAGCCTCTAAGACGCTGACGCCAGCTCCAATGCCAAGATTAAACACTTCATATGAATCGACATTCTTTCCTTCTAGCAAGTACTCTAATGCCTTAGTGTGAGCACTAGCTAAATCCATCACATGAATGTAGTCTCTGATGCAGCTGCCATCTCTAGTGTCATAATCATCGCCGAAGACGATCATTTGATCTCGCTTACCAATTGCCGTTTCAGTAATGACGGGTACCAGATTAAGCGCAGGATTCACAGGCGACTCGCCCATGAGTCCAGAGCGATGAGCTCCAGCAGGGTTAAAGTACCTAAGGCTGATGGCATTGGTATTGGTGCCTCCGAGACTGTCTTTGATTAGCTTTTCGCCTATCTGCTTAGTCCGACCGTAGGGTGATTCTGCCTCTTTCTCTGGAGTAGATTCGGTCACTGGCAGCTCATCTGCATTACCATATACAGTGCAGGAGGAGCTGAAGATTAAGTTAGGTATTTCATATATCTGACAGCACGCTAAGATATTCAGCAGACTATTGAGGTTATTTTTGAAATATAGTATAGGTTTAGCCACGGACTCTCCTACTGCCTTTAGCGCCGCGAAGTGAATGACACCTACTATATCCGGATGATCTTTAAAGATTTGTTCCGTTGCTATCATATCACAGAGATCTATGTCATAATTATGAACTGCCACTGAAGTGATTTTCTCAATGCTCGCCAGCGGATCAGCATTAGAATTGATATAATTATCGACTGACACTACTTCATAACCATGGTTAATAAGGTCTACTATAGTATGGCTCCCGATGAAGCCTGTTCCACCTGTCACTAGTACTTTTTTCATTAAGTCATCTATATTTGCGCCACAAATGTAAAACATGTTGGAAACAATTCAATCAGTAATTAAGATAGCGGAAGAAGCTGGCCAAATCATTTTAGATATTTATCATAATGCGACGGATCTGGAGATTCAATCTAAGGCGGACGATTCACCCTTGACTAAGGCTGATCAAGCAGCGAATGATCATATCTGTGCAGGCCTGCAAGCATTAAATACTGTATATCCCATTATTTCAGAAGAAAATAAACAGTTGCCGTATGCTGATAGAAAAGACTTCGATTATTTTTGGCTGGTCGATCCTTTAGATGGCACGAAAGAATTTATCAAGAAGAATGGGGAGTTTACGGTGAATATTGCATTGATTCATAAAAATACTGTGGTAGCAGGCGTAGTCTATGCTCCAGTGTTAGAAGAAATGTATTGGGCAGTGCAGGGTGAGGGAGCCTTTATCGAGCAGAATGGCGAATCCAAAAAGTTAGCCTGCAGCGCTTTTTCTATGAATGATGAAGGCTTAAGAGTAGTCTGCTCACGCTCTCACCTGAATGAGGAAACGCAGGCATACATTGATGCTCTACAAGATCCGTCTAAAGTTTCTAAAGGCAGCTCACTAAAATTTCTGATCCTTGCTAAGGGAGATGCTGAACTATACCCCAGAATAGCACCTACGATGGAGTGGGATACAGCCGCAGCGCAGATCGTGCTAGAGGAAGCAGGCGGTAAAGTGTATCAATATGGAGATCAATTGCCGCTCACTTACAATAAGGAAAATCTGCTCAATCCTTTCTTTATCGCTGAGGGAACTGTCTTAGCAAGCTGAGGCTGTATGCAATTAGAGATGTAGAGTAGAAGGTTGCTTTGGCTGCATGGTAGAGTCTAAGGTACATAACCATTATCATGATATCATTCTCACCGAGTATTGGGTACAGCTCGTAACGGCTCAGTATGTATAATGCAATATATGGCTGACAATTAGGCTCAGGCAATAACAGCATTACACTTGATTACAGAAAGTCCAACTCACTAACAGGCTATATTCTATTTATTATGGACCCAACTAAATCAAGGATCATCGCATCATATTGGTAGGGTGATTAGATACCCTATGAGCTTGATTAATCATATCTTTATGGCATATTTAGGATATAGTAATAAAATGCGCTCACTAAGAATATTCTTCTTTATTGCAATAGGACTCGGCATTATGGCTACGAGCTGCAGCAATGGTATCGTGGTAGCTCCAAAAAACCCGAAGCCTAAGTCTTTCGGGATTATGAATGATATAGTTATTCTGACCGATCAAATGATGTGGGACGGAGCTATCGGTGACAGCATAAGATACTATTTTGAAGGTGTATTTCCCGTCACGCCTCGGCCCGAGCCGCTTTTTGACCTTCGCTTTTTCACGCCTGAAAAACTAGAATTTGAGGAAGACCTTAGAGAACTGAGGACATACATTGTCGTCGCTAATCTGCAGGATGAAGAATCTAAAACAACGCAAATGCTGCGTAAAGACTTGGGCGAAGAGAAGTTTAAGCAGGCAATTGAAGAAGATTCTTTTTCCACATCAATAGGTAAAAATAAATGGGCTACAGGCCAGATCATCATTTATATTTTCGCCAATTCTCACGACGAATTATTTGAGGAAATCAGAGAAAATTTTCCAGCCGCGGCCTCCAGAGTGCAGTCACACGATCATGAGCAGCTGTATGCTAAGACTTACTCCAGAGGCGAAAATAAAGGCCTTACCATCCGAGTGAAAGAACAGTACGGCTTTGACTTCAAAATACCTTCCGATTATAGAGTTGCTATTGATGATCGTGTACTCGACTTTCTGATGCTTAGAAGAGATCTAAAGGATGTGAATCAGGTAATATCATTTAGGCAATATCCCTATGAGAATACAGCGCAGATCAGTAAGGAATACATGAAGAAGATCAGAAATGAGATGGGGTTGGAACGCGATTGGTCCAATGAGCCTAACTCACACATGGTAATTAATGATGTTGACCTTCCAATACTTGAATACGCCTTTGAAAAGAATGGCGCTTATGGACGAGAATTTCGAGGTATTTGGGAGCTCGATAATGATTTTATTGGCGGGCCCTACATCAGCTATATCATTGTCAATGAAGCTAAGGGCAAAATACTTTTCGTAGATACTTGGACGATGGCCCCTGGTAAAAGTAAACGAGATTTTATGCAGCAGCTCGAATTAATCGTCAAGGGGAAGTAATACTCGCTTTTTCCTATCTTTCTGAAGTTTGTGATTTCTTTTTTTTTTATAGCTTGCTATTTGTTTTGGAATAAGGGTGATTTTAGTTCTCCCATTCTTCAGCGACAATTAAATATGTCACAGTCTTATACCTTAAATTATAGTAGCTATGAAAAAGTACTTGCCCGTTATCATTCTCCTTAGCAGTGTATTACTAGTTGCTAATCAGTCGAATCCTCCTAATGGTCGTACAGGGGCACCTAATGAAGGTACTTGCTTCTCGGCAGGCTGCCATAGAAATGCTAGCGAGACAATAGACGGATCGGTCCTTTTAGAGGGTCTTCCAGAAGTTTTAGACTCAGCGATCACCTATAATCTGACTTTGAAATTAGAAGCTTCGGCGGGTACACCGATCAGTGGTGGTTTTCAAATGGTGGCACTTTCAGATGGCGACTCGGCAGGTGAATTTTCTAATCCAGGGGCTTCATCTACCATTACCGATGCCAGTGGAAAAAGTTATTTTGAACACATGAATGCCAAGCTATTTGCTGATGGCATTATAGAATATACTGTAGACTGGACAGCACCTGCTGATATTAAAAATAAAGAGATCGACTTTTATATCTCTGCACTATTCGCTAATGGGGATGGATCTAATTCAAATGATAAATTAGTCAATATCTCAGTTAATAAAGTCGGATCTATCGTGATCGATGAAGACAATGACGGCTTCTCGCCGCCAGAAGATTGTGATGACAATGATGCTGCTATCAATCCTGATGCAGAAGAAATACCCAATAACGACGTCGATGAGAATTGCGATAGTGTATTAATCATCATAGATGAGGATGATGATGGTTTTAACACCGATGTAGATTGTGACGATACTAATCCTGATATTAATCCTGATGCAATGGAAATACCTAATAATGGCATTGATGAGGACTGTACTGGTGGAGATCTAATTATCGTAGAGGATAGTGACTCTGATGGCTCGTTTACACCCGAAGATTGTGATGATACTGATCCGAATATCAATCCGATGGCGATGGATATTCCTGGAAATGGAATCGACGAAGACTGCTCTGGCAGTGACTCCGTAATTATAGTCATGGACATGGATATGGACGGCTTCTCGCCGCCTACAGATTGTGATGATAGCAATGCCATGATTAATCCTGATGCTATCGACATACCCGGTAACGGAGTTGATGAGGACTGCAGTGGTATGGATTCCATTGTCGCATTGGACACGATGATGATGGACACGATGATGATGGACACGATGATGATGGACACGATAATGATGGATACGATGATGATAGATACGATGATGATGGACACGATGATGATGGATACGATGATGATAGACACGATGATGATGGACACGATGATGATGGACACAATGATGATGGATACCACGATGATGGACACGATGATGATGGACACGATGATGATGGATACCATGACTGTAGACACCATGATGATGGACACGATGATGATGGACACGATGATGATTGATACCATGACTGTAGACACCATGATGATGGACACGATGACAATGGATACCATGATGATCATCGATGTTGACATGGATGGCTTTGCGGCTGATGTGGACTGTGATGATGATAACCCAAATGTGTTTCCAGGAGCAGCGGAGATATTTAATAATGATGTGGACGAAGATTGCGATGGAGTAGCTCAGTCCACTATTTCTGATAATGACAATGATGGGTTCGATTCCACTGTAGATTGCAACGATAATGATGCCTCTATTAATCCTGATGCTGAAGAAATACCTAATAATAGTGTCGATGAGAATTGCGATGGAGATATTGTTATTATTGACAATGATGAAGATGGGTTTAGTGCGGCCAGTGATTGTGATGATGATGACTCTGCTATTAATCCTGGGGCTGCAGAGATTCCTAATAATGGGATTGACGAAGACTGCAATGGATCTGATCTTGTTCAAATCGTAGACAGTGATGGTGATGGATTCGATACCACGACTGACTGTGACGATACAGATGCCACTATCAATCCAAATTCTGAAGAAATTCCAAATAACGATGTTGACGAGAACTGTGATGGTATCATATCAATAATTGACATGGATATGGATGGCTTTAACTCCGAGGAAGACTGTGATGATAATGATGCGGCAATCAACCCAGATGCCACAGAAATACTAGACAATGATGTGGATGAAAACTGCGATGGAATTAAAGGTGTCAGTGGAGCATCTGCTATACAAGGCACCGTAAAAGATCGCAATGAAGTAGGTATCGCTAATGTGATAGTCACCCTATCAACAGGTGAATCGGTGACGACTAACAGTGAAGGCGCATACTCTTTTGAAAGCGTCAGTTCGTTTGATAGTCTTACGGTGAGCTTCAACAAGACTGGCGTGATAGGTAACGGCATTTCAGCTCTAGATATCGTACAAATCGCCAATCACATATTAGGCTTGGCGCCCTTTACTCAGGCCGCTGAATTAAGCGCCGCTAATGTCAATAATGATGAGAGAATCTCAGCTGCTGATTTAGTCATTCTTCAAAGAGCCGTATTAGAATTGATCTCAGAGTTTCCGAATAGCGATACCTGGGGATTTAATCCCAATCAAATACTGCTAAACGAAGAGCCTAACAGCTCGATCGATACTGAAGGATATAAAGTTGGGGATGTCAGCGGAAACGCTGATCCAGGGTTATAGATATGAATCTATTTGTGTAGCGAGATTATCAAGCTTGAGAAAGCTAAAGAGAGAGTGATCAGAGATTACTGACTTTATAGAATTAGCATTCCGATGTAGTGCATGAGGTGCTCCTGTGATAGCTGTTTAAATATTAAAATAACGCCAATAATTAAAATCAAAATTGGCGAAACCGCTGATCATCTGAAATAAGGCAGATTTCAAAATTCTATTTATAGTAGCTAGCTCTACTGTTCAGCCAAGGTCAAATATCGCCCACTGTGGATTTAGTAGTCCATTGAGGCATAAGGTAAATGTGTTGGAAGGAATTTTGCTCCACATGGCCCATAGTATTGGATAGCCTACATACGCAGTCCCACTTACTGATAATTTTTATATCTAGAGGATGTTCAGAAGAACCTAATGCTTGAGCTTGAAAATTCAAAATGATTGATAATAAATCGGTTAGAGATTATAAATTATGATGTTTTATCAATAAGAATGGAACTGTCATACTTAATTTTTAAAGAAATACGGGGTCAGTGTAAGATAGGTTATCATTGCTTTTATCAAATAACGTCAACCGAAGCCTTTCTCTACTACCTTTACCAGTACTTCGCACTGAGTTATAAGATATTCGGTCTACGGCATAGTTATATTTAATTCTGCCTATTTCCACATCAATGGTATGATTTAATCACTACTCAGGGTCGGTCCTTTCTTACGCTCAGTGCACCTATGCCTGCTTCCCACAGCTTGCGATTGTAAGCTGGAACATCTTCATATAAAAGAGTCTTAGCAAATTGCCTGAGGGTATCCCATTCTCGATCTAATTTGGACTTTTGTATTCTGACAGGATCAGTCACTCTGATGATATCACTCTCCGCTTGGTTGATAAGGAACAGATAATTAGCTGATAGCTTATTGGGAAAATTCTCAACATCGTCATATGCTTTAGATTTTCTTTGTACCATCTCTCCATCCCATGCGTTAATTTTATCGATAAGTGCAGACGCTTCTTGGGCGAGTGCTGCATTGTTCGTGATCTTCGGCATGATTGTCATGATCTCTTTTTTGACGACTATTACTTCACTGACCATATTATGCATATCATTAATGGTTTGCTCCATGTCCTCCATGATGCGATCATATGCCTCATATTCATCCGCACTTATCTGATATAGAGGATGTGCCTTGATGTGACTTGTAGTAGTGACTTCTGTGGATGCTGAAACTAAGGTTAGTTCATAATTGCCAGGTGATACTTTATGGCCCTTGAAGCTACCCTCAATATAAACATCTTTAACTCCCAGCATGGATGGATGTCGCATATCCCACACGAAGCGATTTAGGCCAGCTTGAGTCAAAAGACTTGGCTCTACTGTTGGTCCTCCAGCCCAGGGAGAAAACGTGGTATCCTTCACTGAGCTAATGACTCTGACTAAAGCACCACGCTCATCAGTAATGCGAAGTGATAGATTATCGCCCGCCACCTCTTCTAGTATATGATAATAGATGACTAACCCTGTCGCTGGATTGATACCCCTCAGTGGATGACTGCCAGAGAAATCATTATCAGAGGTATTAAGCTCACTACCTCCGTTGATCAGTATACTTTCTGAGGGCGTATAGATGCTCAGGCTATTTCTGGGCTGATCTATCTGCCGCAGCAGATGCAGATCATCTAATATCCAAAAGGACCTGCCTGACGTAGCCGCAATTAGATCGTTATCCTTGACAGCCAGATCAGTGATGGGTGTGATGGGTAAGTTAAGCTGCATGGCTGACCATTCCTCTCCATCATCCCATGAAATATACACGCCTGTCTCCGTGCCTGCATAGAGTAGGCCTGGTCTGATGTTATCTTCTCTGACCACTCGGGTGAATGCGCCTTGTGGAATACCGTTGGTGATATTAGTCCAGCTTTGGCCATAGTTTGACGTTTTATATAAAGCTGGAGTGTGATCGTTAAACTTGTATCTGGTCGTTGCGATATATGCGGTAGCGGGATCATGGGGCGATACTTCGATGGCGTTCACCAGACACTCTTGCAGACCCTGTGGTGTCACATTATTCCACTTACCTCCCCCATCTTTAGTGATGTGTACCAGACCATCATCACTGGCTGTCCAGATGACACCAGGCTCATGAGGCGATTCTACGACATAGGAAAGGGTGCCGTAATTTTCAGCACCCACCGCTTCATTTGTGTATGGCGCTCCACCTTTTCCCTGTTTGTCATCTTGATCTCTTGCGAGATCAGGGGATATGACTTGCCAGCTAGTCCCCATATCTTTGGTGCGGAGTAGATATTGTGCGCCATGATAATAAGTATTTTCTTCGTGCTGTGACCAGATGATGGGCGCATTCCAGTTAAACAGATATTTCATATCACGGGCATCCTTACCTAAATACTGGATGGGTGCAGCCATAATATTAGTGGCTGCTTGCGCCTCGGTGTCTAAGATCTCGATAGTGCCGAGATATGATCCCCCCATGACATATCGAGGCTCGTCGGGATCAAAAGCCAAGAAGGCACTTTCTCCTCCAGCGGAGTAGGTCCAACTGCGCTGGGTGATGCCCCAGCTATTGTATTCTTGGCTGGCAATGATCACAGAAGAGTTATCCTGCTGGCCAGCGTATATATTATATGGTTGTCGATTGTCTACACTGATGCGATAGAACTGAGCGGTAGGCATATTGTCTTGTCGAGACCAGCTCTTACCTCTATTGAAACTGATAGCAGCTCCACCGTCATTTGAGATGATGAGATTCTTCGGATTATCGGGATTGATCCATAGGTCATGATAGTCACCGTGGGTACCTGTGAGTCGCTCCCAAGTCTTGCCCCCATCGCTGGATCTTAGAGCAGGCGCACTGAGCACGTAGACCATATCTTTATTTTCGGGATCAGCGAATACTTCGATATAGTACCACGCTCGCTGCACTAAACGGTGATCCTTACTAATACGCGTCCATGAGGCACCAGCATTGTCGGATCTAAACAGGCCGCCCTTCTCTTGATTCGAGTCACTTTCTATGAGGGCGTATACACGCTCTGGCTCAGCTCTGCAAGCAGAGATTGCCATCTTGCCTAATTCTTCTGGAAGTCCTTTATGGATTTTATTCCAACTCTCTCCTCCATCTGTCGATTTATAGAGTCCACTCCCTGGTCCACCGCTGATTACTTGCCACGGTCGGCGGCCGTGCTCCCACATAGCCGCATAGAGGATAAGGGGATTACTCATATCCATCTCTAAATCGGCACATCCAGTCCTCTGGTCCACGAACAGAAAATTGACCCAACTGTTACCTCCGTCAGTAGATTTATAGACTCCTCTCTCTTTAGTGTCACCATATAGAGCTCCTTGCGCTGCTACATATAAAATATCTGGATTCTTGGGATGAATCTTTATCTCTGCGATGTGCTGCGTCAGCGTTAGCCCCACGTGAGTCCAGGTCTTGCCTGCATCAGTCGACTTATATACACCATCACCGTGAGAGGTCATGACGGCCCTTGGCGCGTGCTCCCCCATACCACAGAATATGATATTCGGATCGCTCTCTGACACAGCTACGGCACCCACTGATCCCGTTTTAAAAAATCCATCAGAGATATTAGCCCAATGCTGTCCAGCATCTTCGGTTTTCCATAGTCCTCCACCAGTCGTACCCATGTAGTAGCGTAAGGGATCGTTAATTACGCCGCTGGAGCCAACTGAACGACCGCCCCTAAATGGACCGATATTTCGCCATGCCATGGGGGCAAGAATGGAATCTAAATTAGATGTTTGCGCCTGTAGCTGACAGTCGCTGATGGATAAGGCAGTGCTGATCATAATCAGATAGCATAGTTGTTTCATAAGTCTTTGGTATTGTGTTGTCATGAGCATCTAATATAAGCATCCCTTTTATAGGAGGGCCGCTATTTAGTTTGGACTCTTGAACATTAGGTGATGGGTTTTCTGAAATATCTCTGCTAAAGCAGTAGCAGATTCACGTATTCGAAATTGACAATCGGTATTAATCTGGTGAGCATTTATAGTAACAATAGTCGGCTGCTTGCATGATGAAGGAAACATTCAAGTTCTCTGTATCATGGTGACTCTTCGAAATGGCTTAGCCAGCTTTGGGCTTTACCTCATATTTCACAGCGATGCCGCTCTGTCAATATATGGAATGAAGTAATTGTTAAGCTATATTTTACTTTATAAACTTCATGGTATCTGTTCACTATGCAAAATGCGGTTCAAACTTTAGCTGGCTAACTATAACTTCTCTGGTAAATGATTTAATTATGGTAGTATAGCCATAGTCAATAATCTCTTGAATGCGGGTTATCGCTGCTGATCAGCCATCCATACCTTTATATTTCCTTGAGCGTTAGCTTGTTTTTGGCTGCATTTTCACGCATGGAGCCAGGCGAAAAGATACTGTAGATTGTGCTTAGCAGAGTTAAGCATATGTCGCCATACAAGATCAACAAGACTTTCAAAATAATAGCCTAAGAGAAGTACCACTTCGCTTAGGCTATATTACTTTATTCAAGTAGTATGAATTCTAGGCAACGAACTCAAGACTTCTTTGGATGAACTTACTCATATCTTCACCCTTGAGCATATTTTGATTTAGCCGTGCTAAGTCATAAAGGTATTTGACAAAGCTTGCCTTCTTATCCGCACCTTTCATCCTGATGAGCCTTTCTGCGATCAGAGGGTGATTAGTATTGACGACTACATTGTGGCTCTCTGGCATCATACCCATATCCATACCCTGCATGCTCTGCATCTCCTTCATGCGTCTCATGAATTCAGGCTTAGTGATGACTACGGGATGATCATTTGGCGATAGAGCTTTGAGCTCTAAATGCCCAGAATTATCTCCGAGAGATTCTGTAAAGAGTGTTTTTACTTTTTCCTGCTCCTTCTCACTGAGCACTGATTCCTTAGTTTCTTCCTTCTGCACCAAATTATCTGGCGTATCACTATCTACTCTCACAAATGTCACATCGCCTCCCTTATGCTCCAAGTGCTGCATAAAATGATTGTCTATGACGTGGTCTAATAGTATGACATCATAGCCATAGTTCTTAGCGGACTCGATGTAGCTATGATGTTCACTAGGATTATTAGTGTACAGGCAGATGAGTTTATCATGTTTATCTGTCTGAGTCGCTTTAATCTTCTCTTTATACTCTTCCATCGTGAAGTATTCGTCCTCCAGATTTTTGATGAGTGCGAATTTGATAGCCTTATCATTAAACTTCTCTTCGGAGATCATACCGTACTTGACGAATGTGCCGATCTCTGACCATTTATCTTGATAAGCAGCCCTGTCTTTTTTAAAGAGTTTAGCTAATTTCTCTGCTACCTTTTTCGTGATATACGAGGTTATTTTCTTGACATTAGAATCTGCCTGTAAATAACTTCTTGAGACATTCAGCGGGATGTCAGGAGAATCAATGACTCCATGTAACAAAGTCAAAAATTCTGGTACGATCTCCGATACGTTATCAGTAACGTAGACCTGATTGCTGTATAATTGAATTTTATTTTTCTGAACCTCAATTGAATTATTCAGCTTAGGAAAATAAAGGATGCCTGTCAGGTTAAAAGGAAAGTCGATGTTGAGATGTATCCAGAATAAGGGTGGCTGACTGTAGGGGTAGAGCTCATTGTAGAATGTCTTGTAATCCTCCTCTTTCAGTTTAGCAGGCTTCTTCTTCCAAATAGGATTGGTATTATTGATGAAGTTGTCCACTTCAGTCTCAATGGACGTTCTGTCTTCGCCTTCACCCTCCCATTCTGTCTCTGTCTTGGTGCCAAATCTGATCTGTATGGGCAAAAATTTACAATATTTATCCAGTAAGGTCTGAATACGCGCTTTATCTAAAAATTCCTCACTATCCTCACTGATGTGCAGAATGATATCAGTACCTCGGTCTTTTCTGTCTCCAGGGCCGATCTCATACTGTGGGTCACCATCGCAGATCCATTGAACTGACTTAGCTGACTTCTTGTATGACTTAGTCACCACCTCTACTTTATCTGCTACCATGAAGGCAGAGTAGAATCCTAAGCCAAAGTGACCAATAATATTCGCATCATCCTTGTACTTTTTCAAGAAATCTTCTGCTGAAGAGAAGGCGACTTGATTGAGGTATTTCTTCACTTCAGATTCTGACATTCCGATGCCTCGGTCGCTTATAGTAAGCGTTTTATTTTTTTCATCAAGGTGGATGTCGATGATGAGATCTCCTATTTCTCCTTTAAACTCACCCTTAGAGGCGAGAGTCTGAAGCTTGGATGATGCATCTACCGCATTGGACACTAGCTCCCTCAAAAAGATTTCTTGATCCGAATATAGGAACTTCTTGATGATGGGAAAGATGTTCTCTGTCTGTACTGAAATTTGGCCTTTTTCCATGTTTGTTATATCGTTTTAAAGTTACAGTACCAAGTAGTCAAAGCCTGTGCCACTGTAGAATTACTGTCAATTTGTCATTGTAATTCTCATTATATTGAGCTCTCTGTCAAAATAGACTGTAGAATGAAGGAAATCAAGCAAATATTTCAGGACTACATGGGGCATAATGTATGTTTTGGGTGTGGCAAGTATAATGAGGAAGGTCTTCAGATCAAAAGCTTTTGGGAGGGTGATGAAGCTGTATGCCGCTGGCGAGCTGCCAGTCATCATCATGGTTGGAAAGGCATCATGAATGGTGGAATCATGGCCACGCTGATCGATTGTCACTCTATGTGTACCGCAATGGCTCACGCCACGCGCGTTGAAAACAGGGCACTTGGTACAGCACCTCACTACAAATATGCCACTGGCACCATGACTATCAGATACTTAAAGCCGACTTCCAATCTGGATGAAGTCGTCTTGCGCGCTCAGGTCACGGAGATGAAGGGACGTAAGACAGTCGTGAAGTGCGATTTTTATTCTAAAGACATCAAGACTGCTGAGGCTGAGGTGATTGCCATCCGAGTCTTCAGTAGTGATGATGAAAATCATAACTCTGCGGCTTTCAGTTCATGATACTTAGGAGCTAAATTTAAGCTATAACTCCAATGGTCAGCATTGATGTGTGGGATACCCTAATGATTTATGATGACATCTACGTCGGCTGTCAATTGATTGTGATAATGGACTGGACTATGCATATTAAATTATCTTTAATAAAACCAAAATAACAGCAGTGTGAAAGACAGGAGAAATCTAATAGGAATCATCTTTATTAAGATTATGCATGATTAAGATAATGCCTTAATTCAAAGAATATAATATTCCAAGATAGATATGAGTGAATGCCAATTCGAATCCATACTTTACACCTATATGAAATCTCGGAGATGTTGATATTCAGTACAATCACAAAGATTGATTCATCTTACCCTTCGCTGATGGGCTTTTGCTAAAGCATTGCTAAAAAAATGAAAACGATCCATATTATCTACGTTACTCTGGTCTTCTTTTTGGCAGTGATCATAGGCCTATTCGTAGGCGATGCACCAGCGATGGTCACTGGCCAGCCTCATCCAGAATATAACACCATGCTAAAAGGTGGTGACAGCATACATGCCTCCTCCAGCAGCAATGTATTAGGCTACTTATTTGGCCTGTGCGCTACGCTTCTAATATGCCTGTTCATTACTTTAGGTGCGCACCGAAGGGGAAAGCTGACCACAATTAAGCCCTGGCTGATCTTTGGCACTGCTTTGTATCTGGCTGTCTACACCTTTACCTATCTATCTGATGCTGCCTATGTAGATCAGAACCATCAAGCGTTTTTTCTTGGTTGGCCAGCACCGACTGCATGGATGATTTATGCTATGTGGTTTGCGCCATTGGTATTCGTAGCGCTGTATGTTTTTGGTTTTAGAGAGTGGATTTTAACAGAAGAGGACGAGGCAAGATTTACCGAGATTTTGAAAGCGCGCAGAACCCGAAGAGCCGATTAAATTATGGAAGAACTTAGAAACCCTATAATACTAAGCGCTGTCGCTCTATACATGGTTCTATGTGTTGGCGTAGGCATATGGGCTCTACGGCAGACTAAGTCAAGTCATGATTTTTTCATGGCAGGTCGAGATTTGGGCATTATTGTGACAGCCTTTGCAGTATTCTCTACTACCCTGAGCGGCTTTGGCTTTGTGGGTGGGCCAGGGCTGGTCTACCGCATGGGCATGAGCTCTATCTGGATGGTGGTGATTGCGGTATTAGGATTTAGCGTCACTAACTTCTTACACGGCAAGCGGCTTCGACTCCTGTCAGAGTTAGGTGATTCTAAGTCGCTGCCAGATGTGGTATTTCTGAGGTATAACAATAATACTACCAGAGTGCTTATTGCTATTGCCATCATACTCGGCGTATTTGGGTATTTGGCGACGCAGATCTTAGCGATGTCAGTTGTACTGAAAGATATCTTGGTCGAGACAGAGCTATTCAGTGATATTTCGCTGGAGACTAGCATGGCGATATCTTGCTCCATATTAGTATTCTATAGTGTGACGGGCGGTATTATTGCCTCTGTCTATACTGACTTGATTCAAGGAGGGGTGATGATCATCGCTGCAGTATTAATATTTCTAACGGTGATGTTCACCTTTGACGGAGGCATCACAGAGATGAATCAGGTGATTCAGGCTGATGACCCAGCTGCTATAGGCCCTTGGGGGACCTTAGGTATGGTAGGTTGTATGTCATGGCTACTCATGTTTGGTCTGGGTGGCTCAGGACAGCCGCATGTGATCACTAAGCTTATGATGAATAAGAAAGTGAGCGACGCCAAACATATATTGCCAGTATCGATATTAGGCTATCTTTTCTCTGGTCTTCTTTGGATCGGAATCGGGCTGGTGATGAGGGCTCTCGTGGTCAGCGGTCAGCATCCAGAGCTGGCGAGTGCGGATGAGGCTGCCTCGCAATTTTTACAACATTATGCCCACCCCGTACTGGCAGGGATCGTATTCGCTGGGTTATTCGCTGCCATCATGTCCACAGCGGATGCTTTCTTAAATATTGGGACGGCCGCCCTCATGCACGACATACCCAAGGCTATGGGCAAAACGATAAAAAATGAACTGCAATGGGCTCGCATCACTACAGTGATTATCACCCTGATCGCAGCTGTATTCGCACTCTGGGCTTCAAATAATGGTGACCTCGTAGCACTTTTGGGTGCCTTCGGATGGGGGACTTTTGCGGCGGCTATCGTACCAGTGGTCACGCTTGGGTTTAACTGGAGGCGCGCTACAGCGGTAGCTGCTAATGTTTCAGTAGTAGTGAGTCTTCTAATTAATTTTGTAGTGAAAATTGGAAAAATTCAGATTCCATATGGTATTGATGTTGGTGCGCTATCTATGATTGTTGCTCTCCTTCTATTTATAAGCATTTCCTATTTCACTAAGCCGGAGCAGCTGGATCCAGATGTGGACGCTGTGATGCAGATGTAATTTGTGCGCATCATGAAAGCTCAGGATAATTATATGCGTATTTATAAAAAGTTATTTTTGCGCTATGAGATATCTTATTCTTATTATTTGCGCCGTAGCCTTAGTTGCCGCTGGGTATTTCAGTAAGGAGCTTTACCATAGTTATCAGGAGAAGAATGTTCTACTTTACGATGCTGCAGAAATTAAGAAGGTGAACTATGGAATCTTCAATCTTCAGTTGTGGAAGGATCAGGTCTTAGATATTTTCACGGATCGGATCAGTGAATTCAAAATCTCACCTGCTGCCTATGTTACGTTGGAGAAGCAGGTGGATATCTTCATTAAGCAGCTGTTTGACGACTACATTATGTCGGGTAAGCTGGTAGATGAGATAGCTGGTAACTTGGAACAGAATAGTAAGATCCCTAAGCTTTTTATTACGACTATCAAGGATAATGTAAAAGATCAGATGAAAAGCCTCGATCTATCCAGTCAGATTCCTGGAATCACGAAGCAAATCTCCAAAGAAATTAGAAAGAGTGAACCAGAACTGCGAAAAATTATGCAGGATGAACTGATGAAACTGGTCATGGAAGAAGAAGAGACCAAATATGTGGAGCGACGAACCGTCATTTATCAAAAGTATGGTCACGATACGCTGGAAGATACATTGGGTACCATCCAAGAACGTCTTGAACGCCTGATGCTTCAGGGTAAACAGCTGATCCTGTGGGTGATCATTATTTTAGCTGGTATTCTGCTGCTTTTGCTTGTATTCTATAGGATCATCGCATTCAGGGAGATCGCTCTGGGCTTCACTTTAGTTTCGGTGGTACTGCTTTTTCTGGGGGTAACCCTTCCAACTATAGATTTAGATGCGAGACTCAATAGTTTCAGTATCAGTCTGGCTGGTGCGAATATCAGATTTGATGAACAGGTGCTCTATTTTGAGAGCAAATCAATTTTAGGTGTGACTAAAACTCTTTGGGATGGCGGAGGGATCGACCTAAAGATCGTATCTGGGATGATCTTTTTATTTAGCATTGCATTTCCCCTACTGAAGTTGATTCTGTCCAGCTTATACTTGTACTGGACTCAAGCGGAAGAGAGCAAATTCATTCAAGGCGTCATCTTCTATTTAGGAAAGTGGAGTATGGCCGATGTCTTCGTGATAGCCATGTTTATGTCCTATATAGGCTTTTATGGATTAGTGACATCACAGTTGGGATCTATCGGAGCTAATCAGACTGGGTACGCAGTTGAAACACTTAACTATACGAAGTTAGGACCGGGGGCGCTGTTTTTTACCGCCTACGTTATTATCTCAATCACTACAAGTATAATGATTAAGAGAAATCAGTGGATAGAAAAATAAGAGCGCTTATGTTAAGATTGTATACTACATATAAGGTATATTTGATTCTCGAAATGCGTAATATATTGTTTAACTTTTGTTAATGGTACACCCTAAATTGAAAAATTTCAGCAACATAATGTAGTATGTCGAAAATATTCAATTCAAACGAAACCTTCGAAGGGATATTTAAACAGTATTTTAATCCTTTGGTCAATTTCGTCAATAGCCACATCAATAATTGGGAAGATTCGCGCGAGATCGTTCAGAATTCTTTTATGAAGATCTGGAGATCAAAGGACAAAGTAGAAATCAATACTTCTGTAAAAGCATATCTATATCAGACCACCAGAAATGGCATGATTGACTTCATCAGAAGCTCTAAGAAAGATGCGACCATTAAGGAGACTCTACTTCATCAAAGTCAGAACTTCAGAGAGGAGGAGAGGCTTGACTCCATGATTATTAGAGATGAGATAAATAAAGCATTGGCACGGCTAAAACCAAAGAACAAGCGAATATTTGAATTGAGCAAGATGGAAGGCCTTACTCATAAAGAAATAGCAGCTCATTTGAATATCAGTGTGAGGTCAGTTGAGGACAACATTAACAGAGCGACTAACCTTTTAAAAGAAATGTTAGAAGAAACATCGAATATATATGGCTAAAATATGTGGATGATCCACATAATTGCGTCATGAGTACGTAGTTTGAAATGCATACCCCTTTTTTAAACTCAACACAACTGTGAATTCAGATCAAAGATTACTTAGAGAGCTTGAGCACATTAAGAGTTTTAAATCTTTTGATGTCGATCAAGAATGGGAACAATTTCTGACCATTGCTGAGTCTTCGGAGTCTTCTAAAAATGAATCTGATAATATCAGGCGTTTATCATGGCGAGCCATTATGGCTGTTGCCGCCTCTGTTATCATACTTGTCGGATTATTTTCACTATTTAGAACTGGTGAAAATGTGAGTCAACCACAAATTTTGGTTGAAGAAAAGGTAGTCATACCAGAAACAGAACTTGCTGCCGTGGAGGCAGCGGGCCAAAATGATGTAACAGATGAACCTCCATACCCAATCACTGCTGCATCTGTCACAGAGCAAAATGCCATCGTCTCAAATGAAATTCCTGGTGGATTAACTGTTAAAGATCATGAGCAGTTTCTGCATACTGTGACTAAGTATGATCTAAAGATGGATGATGGTACTGTTATAGCGTTTGAGCCGGGATCTGAGGCTATAGTGCTCAAAAAATTTGAAGGTGCAGAAGAAAGATCGGTAAGAATGATCAGTGGAAGCGCGATTTTTGATGTAGAAAGTAATGACCGGGCTCCATTCAAGATTTATACTGAGAATGCTGGAATCAAGGTACTCGGCACAGTATTTAGAGTCGATACCAAAATGTCCAACACAAGAGTTGAGAATATTGAAGGCCAAGTGATGTTCTACGCTTTATCGATGACAGATGATTACAAAGTACTTAATCAAGGTGATATTGTGGAATATGATGGAAAGCAGTTTGCTCTGCTCCAAGAAGGTGGACCTGACTTTGTTGCGAAGAATGTATCGGAGTTGACTATCAAATCCGCACCATCAAAGTTGAACATTCCAGATAATCCAAAGCTGATGAATCTGCAAGAGCTGCATGAGAGAGTGGAGAGGCATAATTACACCATGAAAGGCCTGTCTAGCTTGCTTAAACAGTTTGCTAAAAATAAGGTAATTGTCGATTCTAAAGAAGTTTTGAAACAAGACTTCACTAATGAGCAGACACTATTTATTCCTGTTGACTACTTATACAGCGATAACGAGAATCTGCTGCCTCTATTAGTTTTCTTAGATGATGTGATAGATATCAGTTACGTAAAAAGTGATAAATGTGAAAACTGTTACCAAATTCTGAGTTTGGGATATTGATCAGCTGATCTTGAGTAGCAGATATTTGAAATGGACTATAAGCCTTCTTATCCTACCTGTGTGAGAAGGCTTTTTCGATCAACTCAATATGATCAGCCACCGCATTTTTCTCGCTTCAACGGTCCAATTTATGAGTTGAGGTAAGTTAATATTCTTTTCTATTATTATTTATTTAAGCATAAATTAGGGATTTACCCTTAGCAATACTCTTCTATTTATGCTCATTTTTGTATAGCATAATTAATTTATGTGATTTGTAAGACAATTTTAGGGGAACTCATTTATTCGACTGTCTTCTAAATGGACTTACACATAAATAACTCAAAATGGATCTTACAAATACCAATCATCAGCTGCAAAGTTTCACCCATCTCCAGACACTGACCAGCGAGCAGATGAACTTACTCGGGACTGTAGTGAATCACAAGGAGGTCAAGAAAGGAGATTACATTTACTTGGAAGGTGAGAATAAGGACAAAGTTTTTTTATTAGAAAGTGGCTCCGTAAAGTTAGCCAGTAACACAGGAGAGGGTAAGATGCTGATTAAAGATATAGTGCATGAGCAATCGCTGTTCGGAGAGAACATCTTTGCTGGCAATAAGCTGAGAAAAGAATTCGCTGAAGCTATATCAGACACTGTCTACTACGAGATCCCATCTGACTATTTCAGGCAGCTGGCAGAGAATAACAACGATTTCGCTACTCATATCTTGGACCTGATCGTCAATAGGCTGTACGATCTAGAAGAAAGGTTGAAGAACTTTGTCTTTAAAAGTGCCAAAGAGAGAATTATGTTTTTCATTCGTAAGACAGGAGAGAGACGAGGCATTAAAATTGGTTTAGACGAGTGCCTGATAAATCATGGCATGTCACACAAGGACATTGCTTTTCTGACGGATACGTCAAGACAGACTGTCGCTCGTGTTCTCAGCGAGCTAAAGAGGACTAATGTCATTCATTTTAGTCCACGTAAGCCAAATAAAATACTAATTAGAAATTTAGCAGCCTTATAACAAGTGAGGTTGGTAGTTATTCAAATTTAATATTTAGGACAGATGCGATCGCAGCTGTCCTTTTTCATTACTGCGATATGGTAGGGGCTTATAGTTCTCAAGTGGTTTTACTCTATTTGAATAACGTAGCTGATTGCTTATATACATTAGGTGCTACATAAGTAATCCTATAAATTATCTAAGAAAAAATTAGCCAACAACTGAGCTCTAATCTAAGAATCTCGCTCTGTGGAGTATCAAGTCTTTATGACAGACAGTCCGCCATCTATATGGAGAACTTGACCTGTGATCCATGAGCTATCTGGACTTAATAAGTGGACCGCACTGGATGATATACCTGAAGGCTTACCGATCATCTGTAGTGGATGACTTTTGGCAGAAGCTTCTATTTTTTCAGCTGAGGATAGAAGCTTACCAGCAAGTGGTGTATCAGTAATTGAGGGCGCTATACAATTGACTCTGATCTTTGGTGCTAACTCCGCAGCAAGGGACCTGGTTAAGCCTTCGACGGCTCCTTTTGCACTTGATATCGATGCATGAAATGGCATGCCAGTAGTGACAGCGACTGTGCTAAATAAAAGAATAGAGGCAGATGGCGATCCATCCTCTCCAGCCTTCAGCGACTTCAATGATGATTGTATACTGGTTACAGCTCCAAGTAAATTTATTCTAAAGTCTGCTAAGAATTGATCTTCTTTGAGTGATCGGAATGGCTTTAAGTTGATACTGCCTGGACAATAAGCTAATCCTGCTAAATCATCTGGCAAAAAATCAGTGGGAAACGGACCATCTAGAATGTCGTGAGATAAAAAATGAAGCTGAGCAACCTCGGGTAGATCACGCCTTTCTCGCGCTAAGACATAACATTCGTGACCTTTATTTAATAAAGTGTGCACGATGCTCTTGCCAATGCCACTACTCCCGCCTACAATTAAATAGTTCATGATGAATTAACCATTATGATATAGCTTTGTTCTTTCTATTTAGATCTTTTAATTAGATTATTTTATCGGGATATCCTCTAGTATATCTATCATATATTAGTGGAACAAATGACCTAAGTCGTTATAATCTAAAATTCTTTAATGAATATTGGTAGCCACGCAGCAGCTAATAAACATAGTTGGGATGGTCTATTAGTGTGGTTAACAATAGGAAAGATTACTATATAACCGCACAATCATTTTGTTATACAACTTAAACTAATGAAAACAATCGCATTAATAGCTCACGATGGTAAAAAGGCTGAGATGGTCTCTTTTATCTTACAGCACAAGAAATTTTTGACAGATCTGAAATTTGTAGCCACTGGCACAACAGGCTCACACATGGAGAATGCTGGATTAGAAGTAGAGAAACTACTGTCAGGGCCGATAGGGGGAGACGCGCAAATAGCATCTCTTCTCGCTACAGAGCAGTTAGATATGGTCATATTCTTTCGTGATCCACTCAGCAAGCATCCTCACGAACCAGATGTCCAAATGCTGATGAGACTTTGTGATGTGCATAATATACCACTTGCTACTAATCCCGCAACAGCTGAACTTTGTATTAGATCTTTTTCTTCATAAATGACCACAGCTGATTATCAAAAAGAGGCCGCCAGTATCCCAAAACTTCCTGGGGTTTACCGATTTATCGATAAAGATGATATCATCATCTATGTAGGTAAGGCTAAGAATCTGCGTAATCGTATATCATCCTATTTTGGAGAGAAAAAGCACACTGCCTATAGGACTCGCACCATGGTCAAGAACGCCCTGCGCTTTGAGTACTTAGTCGTAGATACGGAGCACGATGCGCTACTATTAGAGAATACGCTCATCAAGAAATTTCAGCCACGCTATAATGTCATGCTCAAGGATGGTAAGTCCTATACTTATATCTGCATCAAGAATGAGCGGTTTCCAAGAGTATTCTTTACTCGTAGAGTAATTAAAGATGGATCTACCTACTTCGGACCTTATACGTCTAAATTTAAAGCTTCTCAACTTTTAGAAGTGATTAAGAAGTTATTCCCATTGCGGAGTTGCAGTTACTTATTGTCAGAGCCGAATATCGAGAAGGAGAAATTCAAGGTATGCTTAGAGTACCATATTAAAAATTGTGAGGGACCCTGCGAAGGGAGAGAGTCAGAGGCAGATTATAACCAGAAAATTACTCAGGTGACAAATATTCTAAAAGGCCAACTCAAACCCGTCAAAGAGTTCTTAAAGGCAGAGATGGAGATAAATGTCGCCGAATTAGAGTTTGAAAAAGCACAGCTTAATAAGGAGCGCTTGGGTTACTTAGAAGACTACCATGCCAAGTCAACTGTAGTCAGTGCTCACATCAGAGATTTAGATGTATTTGGGATCTTGGATGAAGAAGAATTGGCCTATGTCAGCTATCTGAAGGTGGTGAATGGTACACTAATTAATTCTGATACCGTAGAGCTAAAGAAGAATCTCAATACTGATCACAAAGACCTTTTGGCTTATACCATACCTCAGCTGAGACAAAAGTTCAATAGCATCGCTCCTGAGATCATAGTTCCTGTAAGACTGAAATTACCAGAGGTGGATGCGAAAGTCATTGTTCCTCAGCGAGGTGAGAAGAGAAAGCTTTTAGAGCTAGCAGAAAAGAATCTTAAATACTTCTCTTTGCAAAAACGAAAGGCAGAGCTTAATAAGAAGCAGAAGCAAACTCCAGCAGAAAGAATACTGAAAACCCTGCAGGCGGACTTGCAGATGGAAGAGATCCCCTATCATATAGAATGTTTTGACAATTCTAATATTCAAGGATCTCATCCAGTCGCCAGCTGTGTCGTATTTAAAAATGCAAAGCCTTCAAAAAAAGACTATAGGAAATTTAACATCAAAACGGTGATCGGCCCTGATGATTTTGCCTCCATGGAAGAGGTCGTCAGGAGAAGATATACCCGGCTGGTAAATGAAAAAGAGCCTCTGCCACAGCTGGTCATCATTGATGGAGGTAAAGGCCAGCTTAGCTCTGCTCATCGGATTATGAAGGACATTGGTATAGAGGAGGAAGTGACCCTGATCGGTATTGCCAAGCGCTTAGAGGAGATTTTCTTCCCAGAAGATCCTATACCCATTTATATTAATAAGAAATCGGAGTCCTTAAAGCTCATCCAGTTTGCTAGGAATGAAGCTCACCGCTTTGCTATTTCCTTTCATCGCAATCAGAGGAGCAAAGACTTCACTCGCTCCGAGCTTTTAGATATAAAGGGCATCGGTAAAATATCTGTGGAAAAACTTTTAAAAGAATTTCGATCTGTAGACAGGGTCAAGCAAAAAAGTCTTGAAGAGTTAAAAGTAGTGGTCGGAGAGCAAGCTGCAAACAAGATCTTGACGTATTTCGCACAGAAAAAAGACCATTGAGTCACCTCAATGGTCTAAAGTATTCGTGGTTATTAATTATATAGTAAGTGCACTATCCTAAAAAGTACCGGATAGCAGCTTGTATATCTTCGTTTTCCCTAAGTTCTGGGACTAAATCATAAAAGAATTTTAGATTATCAGCGTTCTCGGTGATGGCTTCTTCTAACTGTTCTAAGCCACTAGTATAATCCATGAGCTTAAATGATATTGCCGATTTGCAATACATCAGCTTATCGCTGTAGGTGAATTTCTCTGCTTCATCGACAACTTTCATAGCCGGATTATATTCCTGTAGCTTAATTAAGAAGGCGATGTACTCCTCCCAATACAGACTCTGCTCCGTTCCTCTTACTGCAGCTTTAAAATAATTGCGCTTAGCTTTATCAAAGTCAGCTAAGTGCACATAGCATCGTGCCAACGAGTGATAATATTCTTCTCTTGAGTCATCTAAGTATATAGCCTTTTTCAATGCCTTGATCGCGGGAGTAATATTCTCCTCAATTAGATAGCAATTAGCGATTAGGTATTGAGCCTCATCATAGTATGGGTCCAGGCTTAGGGCATGGATCAAGCTGCTTTTAGCACCATTGATATCATTCAGCTTGAATTGGCACTGAGCCAGATTCAGAAGTGTGTCCGGGTCTTTACCAAATTTCTCGACTGCTTCGCCGTAGATGGATTTTGCTTGCTCGTATTTTTTAAGTTGGAAACATAGATCAGCACAATCTAGATAGCCATCCTCAAATTCAGGATTAATGATGAACGAATACTCTAAGGCATCAATGGCAAATTGGTACTCACCTACAGAGGAATATGCGTGACCTAGATTAAACCATGCGGGACTATTGTAGGGAAATTCGTCAATTATTAATTTATGTAAGAATATGCACTCTTCGAAATTTTTTGAAAGCTCCACGCTTTGCCAGATTCGCTCCAGTGCGACCGAATTAGAGGCATCTATCAGCAGCGATCGTTTCAAAGACTGAAACATCTGGTCGAAATCATGAGATGATTCATGAATGTACGACTCTGAGATATATACCTCTGCAAGATCTTGCTGTGAAGCAGTTTTCTCTAATGAGGTGATAATCTGTAGTGCCTGATCGCTCATGCCGATAATGGTCAGTACCTTAGACTTAAAGAGCTGGATGTCGACTTCATATGGTGAGATGTTCTCAGCCATCTCGATAAAATCCAAACTTTCCTGATAAGACCTTTGTTCAAACAGGATCTTTGACTTAATGAAGTAAAAGTCTGATCTAAACTGGAATTGGGTCAGTGCGTAGTCGACGACTTCAATAGCCTTTTGATATTGAGTCTCAGTCTGAAAAAATTCTATTAGGTCATGGTATGATCTTTCTTCGTTAAATGTTACAGTGCCGTTTGTTTTCATCATTTCAAAATTTGTCACCAAATTTTGAAGTGAGGTCTCTCGTTTTCTTCGTTTTGCCATTCTCAGTGTATGTCAAGGATTACGGTAATCAGATGCTAATATATGTAATTATCGACCTAATAATCCTCCCTGAAAAGAATAATTATCCACATTTACCTAAGCATTAGGCTTTATGATAATCTATACTAAATCATTGATAGCCAAGGTGTTACATAATTTCAAACTAACACATTCATTTTATCTTGCTGCTTAAGCGATTAGGAGTCATTGAGAAACATATGGAGCTATTCTATATGCTATTTTGAGTATTTCCATGTTTTTTCCATCTTGCTGACATTCGTAAGCTGTATTTTGATAGAAAATTGCTGAAAGTCGAGCCATAATCCTTCACAGGATCGTCATCTAAATGAACTTTAAATAATTAAGATAAACCTAAAGTAAGTTAATTAGAGCTGGTCTTCCAGGATGCAATACATCGACAATTCTTTGTAAAAGTCATCTTTCATTGGAAACCCTTAGCCCTCACCTTCAGAAGGTTGTCTGATTCGTTTGAGTATTTCTTTTTTGAATTCGTGTTCTGCTTTGCTCAGTTTGATAACCTTTATGGGAGAGATGACTTGACGTAGAGTCTCATAAAAGATTTTTTTGTCCGCCGTACGCTTAGCATCGAGTTCCAGCATTTTGTCTATTATCTGATTAGCATCTTCATCATTGTCAACCTCTCTATCTCTAAGACTATAGTAGCGACTTCTTCTTAGGTCAGACCTATTTCTGTATTCATTATAAACGGGCCAAAATTTTTCTGATTCTCTTGGAGTCAGTTGTAGCTTTTGTGTGATGTGGGCTATTTTCAGTGATTGGATATAATCTTCATTTTCATCTTGATTGTGGTGCTGCGCATCCATACTCGTGATGAGGCAGATAGTTGCAGTTAGTATTAGTAGTATTTCTTTCATTCTTGCAGAGATTAATGGCTCAATTATTTTTCCATTAGTTTTCATCTATTAGAAATTGATTTACATCTTCTTCGGTTATTTGCACTGGCAGTTCATCATATCCTACATCTGTCAGTCCAAGCTCGATTAAATGTTCTTCGTCAAAGTCATCAATATTATCCATGACGTAGTTATAATAAATCGCAGAATAGGTATCCTTTTTATAATCCTGTCGTACCCCATACATATAAAATAAGAGCGCCACTGAAGCAGCTGCAGCCGCATAAGGTAGGAGCGTTTTTATCTTCGATTGCTTAGCAGCTAGCTGAGGATTTACTCGTTTCCATAACTCATCTGGTAGACCATGAAAATAGTCCGAAGGAATATCATACTGTAGCTTGTTAGTTTTTAATGCTGCCAGCGTCGGGCTTAATTCTTCTATTTCGTCGAGAATCACTTTACGATTCATGGTATACGGTTTGATATTTTAGAATATAGTTTTCTATTTTTTTTACTGCAAAATGATATGAGGCTTTCAAGCCTCCAATGGACAATTCTAATCGATCAGCCATGTCTTGGTAGCTCTTATTATCGAAATACCTCATCTCAAAAATTTGTCTTTGCCTTGACGGTAGCTGAGCTACGGCTTGATGCAAGAGAGCTAATACTTGATCACCATCCACTTGACCATGGTCACGTAATTTATCTTGATGATCATCTACATTTGCGGTGTGGAGCACTTGACGCTTATGTCGATAGCTGAGAAATGTCAATGACTCATTGATCGCTATGCGGTACATCCACGAGTATAGTTTGGATTCCCCCCGAAACTGACTGATGCCGCGATGGACCTTGAGAAAAGTGTTTTGAAGCACATCGTGGGCGTCCTCATGATTATTCACTTTAGCTCTGATGACAGCATATAAGCTTCTCTGATATTTCTCAGAGAGTAGCTTGAAGCCTAAAGGATAGGATGACTCACTTTTGAGCATGTCCAATATTTCCTGATCTTCTGATTTTTTCAAGTTAGGATGATAAACGATTATAATAAAGACTTGTAATGCAGGTAGAAGTTTAAAATGCACTTGTAAAATAGTGCTTTTATTAGCCTTATGGAGAAAGAACCGAGCCTTTTGGGGAAGGAAATGGCTATTATATTGCAGGATTGACTCTCAGGACAAGCAATAAAGTTGTCTTATATGCATCGGTCTAAATTATTAATTTCGCATATTAATAGTGAATTAGATAAGTTATGACCTTAAAACAGCGCTTTTTTAAGTTTCTATTTACCAAAGTATGGGGATGGAAGCTGGTAGGTGATTTTCCGATGGACCAAAAGAAGTTTATCATCACGGTTGCTCCGCATACGTCATTCTGGGATTTTCCACTCGGCATCATGTTTCGTAATTGGTATGGAGTTGATATTAGATTCGTAATTAAAGCATCCTTCTTCAAGAATCCTGTGGTGGGAGCTGTTACCAAGTGGCTTGGTGGAATACCCGTGAATCGATCTAAAGCTAATAATTTTGTCAGTGCAGTAGCGCAAATATTTAATGAGAGAGATTCTTTAATTATCTGCATCACCCCCGAGGGCACCCGCAAGAAGGTGGTTAAATTTAAATCTGGGTTTTACTACATCGCTAAGCGAGCTGATGTACCCGTGCTGCCTGTCGTATTCGATTTCGAAAAAAAGGAGATGCAGCTGGCCGAACTGATGTACATGGGTGATGATCCGGAGGTAGAAATAGAAAGATTGCAGGCAGTGTACCGCGGCGTAAAAGGGAAATACCCAGAAAAGAGTTTCAATTAACGTTAGAGGATATTATCACTTTATTATTTCCATAACACATTCTTGAGGGTATATCTCGTATTTTTAGACACATGCATACGCTAAGGTACATTTCATTTCTCTTGCTTCTCACGCTTATCAGTGTGTCAGCTCAGACTACTTGGGAGCAAGAGAACACGTCACAACAGCAGAGCCTTGCTCAGCAAGATTTTGAAGACGTCAGCATAGATATTTATCCCAATCCAACAGCTGACTATGTATTCCTTAGAATAAAACAGGCCTCTGCATCGTATGTCCTGACTAATCTAATCGGTAAAACCATCTTCACTGGCATAGTCGACAATGGTCAAGCCATTATCGACCTTACCAACCAGCATAAAGGAATCTACATCCTTAAGATCTTCGATCAGTATCAAATGCGTATCACGACGCGTAAAATAATTAAAGAGTAGGGACGCTGTAGTCTACGTACCCGATTTTCTATCTTCGCACATACTTAATAATACCTGCCAAAACGGATATGTACCTATGTATGCAGATGAGTTAATCCAAAGCCTGCTCAAAAAGACACAGCTACTACTACAAGAGAACGTAGACGTCAGCAATCTGTCTGACTTGAGAGATGTGCTCGTCTTTCACGAATGGAATTACCACATCAAGTTTCAGCCGCTGATCAGTGATCATGAATACGATCAACTCTACAAAAAGTTAGAAGCCATAGAGAGCGCACATCCAGAGCTAATTACTTCTGAGTCACCCACCCAACGGGTATCTCTGGGCGTGACGGAGAGTCAAGATACGGTGAAGCATCTGACCCCTATGCTTTCCTTAGCTAATTCTTACAACGCAGATGACCTTCAAGCCTTTGACGATTCGATTAAAAAACTAACGGGAGAAGCAGCCGGAAAAAAAATAATATACTGTGTAGAGCCTAAATACGACGGTGGCAGCGTGGCATTCGTCTACGAGTCTGATAAGCTGCTCCGGGCGTCCACCCGAGGCAATGGAATCCAAGGAGAAGTCATGACAGCTAATGCTCGCACTCTCCCCAGCATTCCGCTCTCAGCCTCATTCTCCAAGCTAGGCATAAAGACAGTAGAGCTAAGAGGTGAGGCCGTCATTCGTAAGGACACCTTCGATAAGATCAATAAAACAAGAGAACAAAACGGGCAGTCAATATTTGCTAATCCAAGAAATGCAGCCGCAGGCGGATTACGTATGAAGAACCCCCATGAAACTCGAGAGAGGGGCATAGAAGTATTCTTATTTCAGATGAGCTATGCGCTGGATGAGGCCGGCGCTGATGCCATACCCCAGTATGAATCACACTTTGAGCGCATCAATCTGCTCGGTGATCTAGGCTTTCGAGTGCCGACGATCGAGAAAAAAAATTGCGAGGGCATAGAAGAGGTTATTGCCTTTATTAATGAGTGGGCAAAAAAGCGTGATGACTATCAATATGAGATAGACGGTATGGTGGTAAAGGTGGACAGCTATGATCTACAAGAGCAGTGTGGTTCTACACAGCATCATCCTCGCTGGGCCATCGCGTATAAGTTTAAAGCGAAACAAGCGACCACCCAGCTCATCGGTGTAGAATACCAAATAGGCAAAATCGGCTCTGTGACTCCAGTAGCTAAACTACAGCCAGTGGCCCTGGCTGGGGTGACTATTGCCTCAGTATCACTGCATAATGAAGAATTCATAACTAATAAAGATCTTAGAATAGGAGACCAGGTGTTGGTAGAGCGAGCGGGCGATGTCATCCCTTATATCGTGAAGTCATTGCCAGAATACAGAGACGGTAGTGAGCAGCCTGTGGCCTTCCCAACGCAATGTCCCAGCTGCAGCACTGTCTTGATTAAAAATGATAAGGAGGCCGCTTGGCGGTGTACTAACTTTCAGTGTGAGGCCCAGCGCCTCCAGCGCCTCATATTCCATGTTTCTAAGCCAGCGATGGATATTGATGGTTTTGGTAAGTCCTACGCTGAGCTATTCTATCAGAAAGGCTGGCTAAATGATTTGAGTGACGTCTATAGTTTAGATTATGATGCCATAGCGAGATTGGAAGGATTCGGACCTAAGTCAGCTCAGAATCTGCAGGCATCAATTGAGAAAGCTAAGCAAAATCCCATCCACCGACTGCTGCATAGTTTGAGCATCCATCACTTGGGTAAGAAAGCCTCCAAGCTGCTAGCTGAACAGATTAATCATGTGATGGATCTAAGATACTGGCGCAAAGAAGACTACATGAATATCAAGGACATCGGACCTGTGGTAGCGGAGAATGTCATCGCTTTTTTTCAAGATGAAGCTAATCTGGCAATGCTCAACAGACTGGAGGCGCGAGGTGTGAACATGGAGCAAACGGAAGATGATAAACCATTGGTGCTGAAAACTGATGCACCGCTCTCAGGTAAGACCATCTTATTCACCGGATCATTACAGAATATGAGTCGGAAGGAGGCTCAAGCTATGGCTACCGAAGCAGGGGCTAGAAATATCAGTGCAGTCAGCAGCAATTTAAATGTGCTGGTAGTGGGGGAGAAGGCTGGCTCTAAGCTGAAGAAGGCAGAAGCATTGGGATCTGTCGAGATTATGACTGAACAAGCATTCTTAGAATTAATCAATGAGTAGAATTCTGATAATAGTGATGTGTGCCTTGGTCTTCAGCTGTAAGAGTGAGTCCGTCCAGCCGAGTGATACCAGTCAAAGCAAGGCTAAAGAGCTACCAGTGACTCTGCGCACGGACACTGTCAGCTACCGAAAGAAAGAGCCGAAGGTAATTAATCGATTTTTAGCACCAGAAGGTTGGAGAGAAATCACCGCGGCTGATGAGGGCTTCTTCTTAGATATCCGCTATGCCACCTCCAATAACTTTGTCAATGAGGTCATGTATGATTGTGGCAAGTGCTTCTTGAGATCGGAAGTAGCTGATCAGCTACTCCAGATCAGAGATGAGCTGCAGAAAAAGAATCTTGGCATAAAGCTTTTCGACTGCTACCGACCAGCACCTGTGCAAGAGAAGCTGTGGGAGAAGGTACCTGATGCCAGCTACGTCACCCCACCGTGGAGAGGCTCACAACATAACCGAGGTGCAGCGCTAGATCTGACCATCACTACAGCAACAGGTGAGCAGCTGGACATGGGGACTGCCTTTGACTATTTTGGTGAGGAAGCACATCATACCTACGACCGACATAGCGCAGAAATTCAGGCCAATCGAACCCTGCTGAAATCGCTAATGGAGCACTACGGATTTTCATCTATCAGGACAGAGTGGTGGCACTATTCTATCGCCTCTATGAAAGGTCTCGCTGTATCAAGATGGGAATGGACCTGTGAGGAATAAACAATGCTGCACTTTGTGCGGGTGGTACCTAAATAGTCCTTTAGTAAAAACTGATATCATTCAATTAAATGATATTCTTTGAGGAGAATCCATATCATGGCTCTGCATAAAATAGAAACAACAAAAACAAGGGATAAAGATCATAACAATCCTCTGTCTTTGACGTTTGTTTATCTTTGCACCTTACGAGCCAAAATACCGAAACATAGCGAATGGAAGCACAGCAATCAGATGTAGCAGCAGTAGACTCACTTCATCAATCATATCACGATCTGACTAATGAAATTGGTAAAATCATCGTCGGACAAAAAGATGTCGTCAAGGCAGTCATCATATCCTTATTTAGTAATGGGCACAGCCTCTTGGTGGGTGTACCTGGACTAGCTAAAACCTTGCTGATCAGTACTATAGCTGACGTCTTAGACTTGGAATTTAAGAGAATACAGTTTACCCCGGATTTGATGCCCTCTGATATTACTGGCTCGGAAATTTTGGATGAGCAGCGTAATTTTAAATTTAATAAAGGGCCTTTATTCTCTAATATCGTGTTAGCTGATGAGATCAATAGGACACCACCTAAGACGCAGTCAGCTCTATTAGAGGCTATGCAGGAGCGCAGCGTTACGGTGAGTGGAGTGCGTTATTCTTTAGATAAGCCATTTTTTGTTCTGGCGACGCAGAATCCAATTGAACAAGAAGGGACTTATCCACTGCCAGAGGCGCAGCTGGATCGCTTCATGTTTAATATTCCTTTAGACTATCCGAGCTATGAGGAAGAAGTTCAGGTCGTTAAACAGACTACGACCAATCAAAAGACGAGCTTATCGAATATTTTGACGGGACAGCAGATCTTAGAATTTCAATCCTTGATTAGGAAAATACCCATAGCAGATAATGTGCTCGAATACGCAGTGCAATTAGCCTCTAAGACCAGACCAGCCTCCGATCTTGCGCCCGCTGAAGTGAAAAATTACATTTCTTGGGGCGCTGGCCCTCGAGCATCTCAGTATTTGGTACTTGGAGCTAAGTGTCATGCGGCAATCTCAGGGAAATATTCTCCAGATAAAGAGGATGTGCAAGCCGTGGCTAACTACGTACTTAGACACAGAATTGTCCGAAACTACAAAGCAGAAGCAGAAGCCATCTCAGAAGAAGATATCATCAAAAACCTTCTATAAAAAGCAAATACTTACTTTGAATAAGTAGGCTCATTTATCAATGGCAAGATTTTTGACATATTTTAATAATAGCTAATATTTAAAATCTTAGATAATTAGCTCATTATGGCACCACTTCGGACTATAAAATGGAAAAGCCTTTATAAATATTATCAGCAATAAATTGTAATTCAATGAAGTTCATAATCAATAGTTCAGCTTTTCTTATTTTACTATTAGCCCTCGGCTGCTCCTCACCTAAAGATGTGGCTACTAAGCGTCCGGTAGTGAAGGATAATTCGGCAGTAGACTTCGTCAAAAATTCGACACTAACAGATATTACTGATCAGGCAGAGCGTGAAGGTAAGTTGGTGTTTTTAGATCTTTACACAGAATGGTGTCTGCCATGTAAGCTGATGACTGAAGATGTATATACAGATCAGAATATTGGCGACTTTATGAACGCCAACTTTGTAAACTATAAGGTCGATGCTGAAAAAGGAAATGGTCCTAATCTTAGATTACTCTACAATGTGGAGAATTTTCCAGGCCTTTTATTTTTAGATGCTAAAGGTCGAGTCTTAGAGAAAAAATTAGGCGCTGCCTATCAGACAGAACTTTTAGCCATGGCTAATCGAGCTATAGACAGGCGATAAGACTCGTAGCGTACTGAGAATCTTTTCTTGCCCGATAGCATAATTAACACTCTCGTGTCTGTATCGATAATAACAAAGTTGGATGAGAGTAGTCCTGATTAGTCTTCTACCATGACTGCCTGCTTGGCAATCTTCATCGGGATACCCACACATTTTTGCTGCATGTAGTCCATCATTTCATGGATGAGTTCTTTAGTGTCTGTATCTAATTTTTCCAGTTCCTTAGAGTAGACTTTTTCTATCGCTCTTTTTTTCACCGCCTCTATTTCTTGGGGAAGGTCGGTTAGCGCACGCTCTATTTGGCGCTGCTGATGGACCTTAGTAAAGCTATTCACGCGCTCCTTAATGATCTTTGACGCTTCGCCTACTTCTTGCTGGCGAAATTTCATATTCTCTTCTGCTAATTCTCTCAATGCTTCGATATCGACTAACTCAACATCATGATCACGGGGAATGGTTCTGGCTACATTATTTGGCACAGCCAGATCAATGACAAGTTTATGGTCAAGATCATCTCGTAATAGTGCTTCATACATCTGCTGTGTGACGATGAGGTCTGTGGCTCCCGTACAGGCGATGATGCAGTCGAAACCCCCTGAATAAGTCTTTAGCTCACTCAGATGAAAGGCCTTAGCCTGAAGGAAGTCTGACAGTTTTTTGGCGTTATCGATGCTCCGATTAAAGATAGATATATTAGTGAATTCGTGCTTCTGCAAAAATTTGCTCACCAGTTCTATCGTCTCTCCAGCTCCGATCAGCAGGACTCGATCCGTTGGCTTTACATTAGATCCTAATAGCTTTTGGATAGCGAGTGAGACTATTGAGATGGGCTTCTCACCGATGCGCGTATTAGAGTAAACATCTTTAGCTGTCTGAATGGTGTACTCGGACAGGATCCTGATGTTATCACCCGTGAGCTTCAGGGCAGTACTTTTGATATATGAATCTTTGCATTGACGCAGAATCTCTCGCTCACCTATGACTAACGAGTCCAGAGATGAGGCGATGGAGAACATGTGCTCTACGGCAAGCGCTCCTTCAAAAACCTTCACGAATTTTAAAAGGGTACTGACCTTCTCAGTAGCGAGATCAGCATTTACGGCTATCAGGAATTTGGCAAGGTAGGTTTCATCAATAACTTCGTCAGTGTAGAAGAGAAAAGTCACCCGGTTACAAGTAGAGAGATATTGTAGCTCATCAATGCCCAAAGCTTCTTTGATTTGAGCTAAGGCATCAACATCATTCTTAACCACAAATTTTTCTAATTCGTTGACGTTAAGGTCATGATGAGTGATGGTAATTATCTTGTAGCGATCTATCATAGGTACTTAGCACCTCAAAGATATAGCACCAAGTGCTTTCTATTGTCACGAGTTTGTCAAGGCTTGACGGTTTCGCATGGACTGACTGCATTATTTAGTGTATTTTTGCGTCTTTTTATGGCATACCGCTACTAAAGATACACTATGTATAGATCACATAATTGTGGACAGTTGAGAATCGCAGACATTGGAATCGAAACCACCTTGAGCGGCTGGGTCCAGGTCAGCAGAGACTTCGGAGGCTTGACATTCGTTGATCTCCGCGATCGCTATGGTATCACCCAGATTGTGTTCAATATGGATGATAATCAGGATCTGTGCGAGCGAGCCAGAAAGCTTGGACGCGAATTTGTCATAAAAGTCAGAGGTAAAGTTAGAGAAAGATCGAATAAGAACCCTAACAGGCCGACTGGAGATATAGAAATAGAAGCAAGTGAACTGACGATCTTAAATTCATCCAAGGTTCCACCATTCACCATCGAGGACGAATCCGATGGGGGAGATGATATCCGCATGGAGTATCGCTATCTCGACCTGAGGCGGACTCCGCTTCAGCAGAATATAAAATTCAGAAGTAAACTGGCTTTGGAGACGCGCAAATATATGGACAGTCAGGACTTTATTGAAGTTGAGACACCATTTCTCATTAAGAGTACCCCCGAGGGCGCAAGAGACTTCGTAGTGCCTAGTCGGATGAATGAAGGCCAGTTCTACGCACTGCCACAGTCACCACAGACATTCAAGCAGATCTTAATGGTTGGAGGCTTTGACAGGTATTTTCAAATTGTAAAATGCTTCAGAGATGAAGACTTGCGGGCAGACAGGCAGCCAGAATTCACACAGATCGATTGTGAGATGTCCTTCGTAACCAGAGACGAGGTGCTGTCCACTTTCGAAGGGCTCACGAGGCATTTATTCCAAGAGCTGAAAGGCATAGAGCTGGGTGACTTTCCGTGGATGAGCTATGATGATGCTATGGCAAAGTATGGCTCAGACAAGCCCGATCTTAGATTTGGCATGGAGTTCATCTATCTCCATGAGGCTCTGCAAGGGCACGGATTCAGCGTATTCGATGATGCAGAGACTGTGGTCGGCATACTGGCTACAGGGATCGCTGATGACTACTCTAATAAGCAGATGAAAGAACTGACGAGCTGGGTACAGCGGCCCCAGATCGGAGCTAAAGGTTTGGTCTATGTAAAGTATCAAGGTGATGGGACTATAAAGTCCACCGTAGGTAAGTTCTATAGCGATGAGCTGCTAAAGAAGCTACTGCATGATCATCAGGCAGAACCTGGAGATGTATTATTTATACTGTGTGGAGAAGAAGAAAAAACCAGAAAGCAGCTTAATGAGCTCAGATTAGAAATGGGGCGACGTCTCGGGCTGATGAAAGAGGGTGACTTTAAGCCGCTGTGGGTGATAGACTTTCCGCTCTTGGAGTGGGATGAGGATTCGGAGAGATTTCACGCCATGCATCACCCATTCACTGCGCCTAAGGTAGAGGAGGTGGACCGCATGCTGACAGGGGATCATGAGACGATGAAGAGCCTCAGAGCTGATGCTTATGATTTGGTAATCAATGGCTCAGAGATCGGAGGCGGATCTATCAGGATACATGATCGGGAGTTGCAGTCTAAGAATTTTGATTTACTTGGATTCACAAAACAAGAAGCCCAGGCTCAGTTTGGCTTTTTATTGAATGCCTTTGAATACGGTGCACCCCCACATGGAGGCATTGCATTTGGTTTTGATAGGTTGGCTGCGGTGATGAATGGTCAGTCTTCCATTCGGGATTTTATAGCATTCCCCAAGAATAATCAAGGTCGCGATATGATGATTGATGCTCCATCGCCGATTGATCAAGCGCAGCTGGATGACCTGAACATAGCGCTCAATGTAACAACAAAGTAAGCGCTCACAGAGGAATGTTGTCAACTCACTGAGTATCAATATAATTTGAATTAACGGTACAAAGATTATATTTTTGCACTCCTTGAAAATCAAACTGACATAAGAAAGTTATAAATATTATACAACAGTTTGATCCACAGGTAATTATACCATCTAAAAGACTAAGATCTCATGGCATTAATAGGAAAAATAAGAAAGAATTTTTGGTTTGTGTTGATCCTTTTGGGTTTAGCACTAGCAGCTTTTGTTATCATGGACGTCTCAAGTGCGAGTGGATTAGGCGGCGGATCGGCTAATTTTGACATGGGCGAGGTCAATGGACAAAAGATCAATTATCGAGATTTTCAGAAGACAGAGCAAGTCTACTTTGGTAATCAGGGAGATGCATTTCAGACCAGAGACAACGTATGGAATTACTACGTAGAGAGGGCTATTATCGAAGATGAGGCTGATGATTTAGGTATTAATGTGAGCAAGGATGAATTAATGGATCTACAGTTTGGCACTAATATGAGCCCGATCATGGTCCAAAATTGGAGAAACCCGACGACAGGCGCCCTCGATCGCAATCAGCTCAATCAATATAAATCCTCTATAGTCAATGGGGAAGAACTCGATCCACGATTCAGAGACTTTTGGGCAGAGCAGGAACAACAGATCATCAAGTCTCAGAAGCAAGATAAACTCAATAATTTGGTTGCTAAGGCAGTCTACACACCTACATGGTTAGCTCAGACAGCTTATCAAGATGCTAATGGCAAAGCTGACTTCTCCTACGTAAAGATACCTTTTGATCAAGTCAGTAATGATCAAGTAGAGCTAACTGATGATGACTACAAAAGCTACATTAATGACAATAGAAAGCAATACACTAATGATGTGGAAACAAGAACCATAGAGTATGCGGTATTCGACGTGAAGGCTACTCAAGATGACAAAGACGCCCTTAGAGCGGAGATGTCCACGCTCAAGGAAGAATTCAGGACTACTGCTGACGATTCGCTCTTTGCGGCGAGTAATGAAGGATTCTACAACGACTTCTACTTCTCACAAGAGCAGCTCAAGGAGCAGACCACTGATTCTATTTCTTCTATGCTGACAAAACTTGCGGTCGGTGACTTAGCAGGGCCATTCGAAGAGCAGAATATGTATCGAGTGATCAAGCTAATAGATAAGAAAGTAGTGCCTGACTCAGTCAAAGCCAGTCACATCCTCATATCAGCAGACAGAGCGAACGCTCCTGCTGTTGCCAAAGCAAAATCCACCATCGATAGTCTGCGAACCTTAATCGAGAGACGAGTTGAAAGATTCGATTCGCTGGCTGTTAAGTTCAGCCAAGATCCAGGTTCAGGATCCAAGGGTGGAGACTTGGGTTACTTTGCCCAAGACAGGATGGTCCCAGAATTTAAAGAAGCCGCTTTCTATTATGGAGAAGAGGGAAAAATGTATACGGTGCAGTCACAGTTTGGTTTTCACCTCATCAAAATAGAAGATCAGAAATACCTTAACCGAGATCCAAAATTCAAATTTGCCTTTATTAATAAGCCAATCATACCATCCACTGAGACTCAGGATCGAGTGAATGAAGAAGTAGCAGACTTATTAGCTGCCTACCCTTACCTCGATGATATGGTGACAGCGGTCAATGAGCGTGGAGATGTCGCCTTTGATAGAATCTCTAATGTGAAGCCTAACGACTATACACTCGGTGATTTAGGTTCAGGGAATACTTCCAGAGAGATTGTCAGATGGGCATTCAATGGTGCTACCAGCCCTAATGATGTCGCGCCAGATGTATTCAGCTATACAGAGCCTAATTTATTTTATACTAATAAATTCGTTATAGCAGGTCTAAAAAGCGTAGAGCCTAAAGGACTTAGATCCATGGCCAGTCTGAAGGATGAGATCACTCCGCTGATTCAGAATATGAAAAAAGCGGAGATCATACAGTCTAAGGTTACTGGTAAAAACTTAGCAGATGCTGCTGCGGCCTATGGGCTTAGCACCGAGTCAGCCACTGGTGTAGCCATGAATGCCAGATTTGTACCCAACTTAGGAAATGAGCCTAAGGTGATCGCTGCTGTATCCAATACTGATGTGAATCAGACCAGCGAGCCCATTGTGGGAAATGCAGGCGTGTACCTCATCAAGCCTACCAATAAGGTCGATGCAGAACAAGCGGCCAACCTGCCAGCATTCAGGAGCTCTAATGCGCAGAGTGCCAGACTTAAAGTATCTCAGGGCCTGATTCAGTCACTTAAAAAGCAGGCAGATGTAGATGATAAAAGATTTACATTCTTTTAGTTCTTACATTGAATAGAATATACTAAAAGGAGTGTCATTATATACAGATGCTCCTTTTTTCGTTTATATCATACACGTAGACTAACAGATTAAATGTTCTGTGATATACTTGTTTCAAGTTGCAGTTAAATAAAACTCATCGGACCATTGTATGAGAGTTTATTTATTAAAAATAAGCAGGCATAGCAGAGAGACAGTAAAAGGTCATATCAGGTTTGAATAGATCAAGGTGGGCAGCCCAACTCATTCATCGTTTTCTATAGAGGCTAAAAGTTGTAAAGAATCATATTTTGATTGAATAAAAATGTAGGCTGTCAGCATCTTAGAGCTTACTAACTGTAGTCATGCATACTTACTTACTCCATAGTCTTCTGCTCAACTGCCAAAATGCATATATTTATACTCCATATTATGCACGACCTTGAGAATCGATAAGCTCCATCACTTTACGTCTGACATCAGCCACATCAAGCTACCAAAGAGGTTCAACTTTCCATTCTATTATGAGCCACATGAACTCAGTCGGATAGCTGCCAGTCAGCTGCAGCACTATCTCGGGAGTCAGCAAGACTTTGACCATGATTTTGGTCTGGGAGCCGCAGCTGATAGCGAAGGTATCGGTAAAATGTTTGGAGTACTTGTCGTGCAAGATAAAGTAGGCAGGCTCGGCTATTTAGCTGCCTATTCGGGTAAGCTGGCGGGTACGAATGATCATCAATACTTTGTCCCCACGATCTTTGATATGCTAATCACTGATAGCTTTTACAAACAGGAGGAGGCCGTGATCAATGAGATCAATCAGACTATCGATACCATGGTAACTGACCCTAATTATCAGGCAGTCGCCAGCCAATACCTCGAGCTCCAGCGCTTAGCTAAAGGTAGTATCCAAGAAGAGAAATTGGTAGTCAGAGAGGGTAAGAAAGCCCGTAAGCGACGTCGTAAGGAAGCTGAGGGTAGCATGAGTTCGGATCTATATATGGAGCTGCTAGAAGGCCTAAAAGAAGAGAGCTTAAAAGAACATTTCTGCCTCAGGGAGATCGAAAGCTACTGGGAATATCGACTTGCGCAAATACGAATGCAAGTGAACCGTTATGACGAAAAACTGCTGCAACTGAAGCAATCCAGAAAAGCAAAATCTGCGGCACTGCAGCAGAAGCTATTCGCCCAATATCAGTTTCTGAATAGCAGGGGCGAGCGCAAAGGTTTAGATGATATATTCGTCAAGGAGTTAGGCATTATACCGCCAGCAGGAGCTGGGGAGTGTGCAGCGCCTAAACTTCTGCAATATGCATTTGAGCATGAGCTGCGGCCTCTTACTATGGCGGAGTTTTGGTGGGGTAGGGAGTCCTCACAGCAGATCAGGAAGCCTGGGCACTACTATCCATCTTGCCGCAGCAAGTGCGAGCCGATCCTCGGCCACATGCTCGTGGGCATGGAGGTGGATGAGAATCCCATGCTGACGAATCCTGCCGAGGGCAAAACGCTGGACAATCTTTATGAAGACGATTATCTGCTGGTCATTAATAAGCCACCAGAATTCTTATCAGTGCCAGGTAAGACTATTACCGATTCTGTCTTCGAACGAGTCAAACAGCTGTACCCAGACGCTACGGGTCCACTCATCGTCCACCGGCTGGATATGTCCACTTCAGGCATTATGCTCATCGCTAAGTCCAAGACCGTACACCGGTCGCTACAGAATCAATTCATCAGGCGCAAGGTGCATAAGCGTTACGTAGCCCTCTTAGAAGGACGACTGACCGTTGACTCAGGTGTGATTGATCTGCCACTGCGCGTAGACTTAGACAACAGACCTTTTCAGATGGTATGTCAGGAGCACGGTAAAGCAGCCACTACTGAGTGGGAAGTGATCAGTAAGTCAGCGAGCCAGACCAGGGTCAGCTTCCATCCCATCACTGGCAGGACTCACCAACTCCGAGTTCATGCTGCACATCCTTTAGGGCTCAACCATCCCATCGTAGGTGATGATCTTTATGGCCGCCGCGCCGATCGCCTATATCTCCACGCTGAGTGCCTGAGCTTCTGGCATCCCGTACATAAGGAGATGAAGACGGTGGAGGCTTCAGCTCCTTTTTGATTAGGAGTGAAGTTGACTTAATTGATCTCATGTCACTGTGCATTATTGGCAGGATATACTTACGTAATGGTTTAAATGGCTTCGTCATACCGCTATATAATATGAGATAAATCAGCTCAATAAGAGCTATTATATGTGATACAGGTGGATGTCATTGGTGAAGTATAGATAAGGGGATGAATAGAATAATGTTGGGTGTATAAAAGAGTGAGAGAGACTTTTTGTTATGAGCTATATAGTCTTCAATATGTAGAGGCGGGAGCCTTGGACATTGGAAGCAGCATTTGATAGACAAATTATTCTAAAAGCAATGAATTCAAAATTCAAAGATTTTGAAGATGCGATACAAGATTATGCTTGTGAATCAGATTGAAGTAGTGATTTGATTTTAACAGGAAACACTAAAGATTACAGCAATAGTGAAATTAGCGTCATGACACCTGAGCAATACTACAAAATGAAAACCAGAAGCTAAGATTATATATGATAGCATAACTACTCCTTCGCCGAAGAGACGCAATATACAATTATACGCTAGCCATCAGCAAGACTTAGAAAATGTAAGAAATCTTAGTCCATAAAGAAGAAATAAAAAAGAGCTAATAACTTACTTACAGCACTTGTTAGTTCAAGCACAGCATTTATTTGTTTCGGAAGTATGATGAATATATTACCTGTAACGATAAAAGCAAGTGAAAGTCTACAAAGTCCACCAATGATCATTAATCGTGCCGCCCATATAATGACAGCCTTCAGTGTCATTGCAATCATTACAAGTTATGTAAAAAAAGAATCTACAATTTGGAAGACCTGGATTGCTGTCATCATGAGTTTTGTGCGTTTTGTATTAGTCTCTTGATCTGTGGGATTCTATTACTCTTTATCTTTCTAATATTATTAGCACTAATTCTATTTTTTCTAATCATGAGGTCTTCAATTCAAATTGGTGATGTCATAAATATGGGAATGACGAATCTAAAGAATAGAATTAACAAGCCTATGGATATGAGATTTAGAAATATACCTGTTTTTGCCATATCTTTAACTTTAATATGCCCACTGGCAAAAACTATTGCATTAGGGGGTGTCGCCATTGGAAGCATAAAAGCACAGCTTGATGCCATAGTGACTGGAATCAAAATATGAAGAATGTTCATGTCCATGCCTAAGGCCACACCTGCCACCATAGGTGCAAAAATGGCGACGAGCGCTACATTACTCATCAGTTCTGTCATAAATAACATGACAGCTATTAGTAAGCTTGATACTATAAGAATACTAAGCGCATTATTACCACTCACAAAATCACCTATTAGATCTATTATGCCAGCTTGAGATAAACCATTTGCCAATGCTAGCCCACCACCGAATAGGATAATGATACCCCACGGCAGATTTATAGTATCCTTCCAGTCAAAGAGCAGCTCCCCATTGTGAACAATACAAAAACAAGAAAAGGCGGCTAACATGCTTATCGTCGTATCCGATAAATTTAAAGTGGGGAAAACATCATTAACACTATTTTTAAAAATCCATAACGCGATAGCGACGAAAAATATCGCCATCACATATTTTTCCTCCTGAGTGATACGGCCTAAACTTCGCAGTTCTTCATTAATAAAATTAGCAGGACCATCAACTAATTCTATAGCCGATTTATACATAATTTTTGTTAGTATCACATATATAAATCCAATCATCAAAATAGCAAAGGGAACTCCTATCATCATCCACTTTACAAACGAGATACTATAATCATACTCACTCTCCATAAATCCCGCAAGAACAATATTAGGCGGAGTACCTATGATGGTAGCGATACCTCCCACATTCGCAGAATAAGCAATACCTAGTAAAATACTGAGGGCAAACTTCTTGTCTTCTTGTGTAAATCCATCTCCATCTGAGGACATCAATTTTATAACAGAATATGCAATGGGCAACATGACAACGGTGGTGGCCGTATTACTAATCCACATACTTAGGAAAGCAGTAGATAAAAGGAATCCCAGAATCACTCGATTTGGTTGGGTCCCAGTTAAATTTATAATGTTGAGGGCAATACGTTTATGAAGCTTCACTTTCTCTAATGCTAAGGCCATGATAAATCCTCCAAAAAATAAAAAAACAATTGGATGCCCGTAATAAGGAGCTACATCCTTTATTGGCATAATGCTGAGTATGGGAAAAAAAGTTAATGGAATCAAAGCAGTTACAGCAATAGACACCACCTCTGTAATCCACCACAGAATCATCCAACAGGCCACACCAATGACGGGGTCAGCTACAGGACTGATGATGTCCCCTGGTAGAATAATCAAGACCACACAGATCAATGGACCTAAAAGCAATAACAGTATCTTTTTCATAGGCTTAGTATACGCATAGTAAATTGACTACCAGATATTTTAGCACTTAATTCTGGTAGCCAGTGATAGTATTAAAACAAGTTTAATCCTGAATATAAAGTATCTATCAAAGTAGATCTTACAAAAAGATTTGCTTAAGAATTAAAAATAGCCTTGGCATAATATCCAGCAGCTGCTATACCGAATTGTGAAATCTTCTATTGTTAGATAACACACCAGCACTATAATTACCTGAATGATCATGATTGTCAATGTAAACCTTAAGAAAATCAGTTTCTCATAATCCTACATCTATAATTTCAGTAATAGAATATGTAAATTTATATCAGTAAGTATCTTTGGGGAAAATGTTTGGTCTCTCAATTCTAAGCTCCATAATTCCAAGTATTCGCCGCCCCTGCTGAACTTGGGTGCACATAATCAATTGCACCAAATCGTGTAAAGGTAAAATTAGTCAGTGATCCCAATAACCTTCAGGTATGATACATAGCACTTTTATTTAGCAGGTAGAAAGTGATACAAATAAAGCAGCTGCTTATTGGGCCTCAGGATAGGCATTACAGGGCAAATATCGTCGGTATCCTGAGATGGCTGCTGCAGGACTATGGACTAATCTTACTGAGCTAAGATAATTTAAAATTGAAATACAAAGATCATTAGCAGGCGAATCCTATATCTTAATCTCTCAAGAAATGACAATAAAAATGGTAACGCCGCACTTAAAGGGGGAGCGACTGGTTCAGGTGTTTTTATAGATACATTGAATAACAAAACGTACTTTTCTCATGGAGGCAGCAATGATAGATTTAAGTGTTATAGCTATGGGAGTATGGAAGAAAGAAATGGTATGATAATGATGATTAACTCTGAAAATTTCGACATTGTACAAGAGATCTAACGTTGTATAATGAAAGCCTATGCATGGCAAAATGGGAAGATGTAAGTGATGCTGATATTTTGTAGAATTTTATGACTACCTGAATTCCAGACGACGAATTATAATTATCCGATTATGAATCCCATCACAAAATTCGGCAAGATCAGGAAGTAAGGTCCAGCATTAGGGCTTTGAGACTATGATCTTTGGCGTATTAATTTATTGACTTATGATTACATTATAGTGAGGCAATCAGAAGACATCCAAGTAAAATCTTATGTTGATCAAAAGATCAAGTAAAACTCAACGTAGCGAATAGCAATATGTAAGTACATTAATTATAATACTACTATCACTTCCTTAAAACAAAATATGCTACTCAACCATAAAATCAAGAATCCGCCAAGCAAATCACCAGTAGGATTGAATTAATCGTAGAGATTCTCAGTTTGAAGCTTATAAAGTCTTATAATTGGTATTCTGGATTGATGACTTTATAAAATGATCTTGACATTAATTCATCTTACTAAATTAAAATGTTCATTCATGAAGATTACCTTACTATCATGCAGCGCGCAAAGACCAGATAGAAGAGCCATAGCCAGATGTATTGCAGAGATTGCCACGGATGTAGATGATGCATCAGCTAATGAATTAGTGGATATACTACTGGAAGGCGACTCGGTTGACTTTGACATGGATGATAATAATACTAGCTCATCTTTCAGAGCTCTCAGAAAGTTAAGTATTGACTATGAGATGGAATGAACACGGAAGATCAACTGCTAAGCAAACTTATGGCCACTTGACAAGATAGTGTAGACGATTTACAATACGGCCTTCGTTATAGAATGAAAATACCAAGTGGGATTGGCTAATATAAGAGTTAAGTACGTGCTGGTCGTACTGAAACCCAAACCTCAGTCATAAAACAACAGAACGATGAAATGGAACATCATAATCATGCTATTCCTGCTTTCAGCATGCTCATCAAAGCTCAATAGAAAAGAGAAGAATGAAGGGGGTATCATCTCCGTCTTTATGGTAGATGATCAAGACCGTATACAAGGTGAGAAAGAAGTCACTCATCCAGATGGCTATATTATGGAGCTGTCCCACTACATAGATGACGAGCTACAGGGTCAGCGCACAATATTTTATGATAATGGTAAGCCAGAGCTCATAGAATATTACGAAAACGGCCTACTCCAAGGCCCCTACAAGGCATACTATCCCTCTGGTCAATTAAAATACGAAGTGCCATATCATAAAAATGTCATGGAAGGTACATTTACTCAATACTATGAGTCGGGCGTGGTAAAGGAGCAGCTCCAATTCAAGGAAAATGATGAAAATGGACCCTTCGTAGAATACCACAACAATGGTGAAAAGAAATGGGAAGGACATTACAAGAATGGTGATAATGAGGTAGGGGAGCTATTAGAGTTCGACACTACTGGTAGACTGATCAAAAAGATGCTATGCGATGATAGTTCTGTGTGCAAGACTACTTGGACTATAGCTGATGAAAACTAATCCAGCCTATTAGTTAGTAAGCTATTGCCTAATCAAGTACATTTGTCCTGCCATAAATTAAGATAGATCAATAGGCGCATGAAGTAGATAATTTCGCTTATACATCCACGTAGCAATAGATTTAAATAGCAAGTCACGGGATGGACTTAGATGTCAATAAGCAAAGAACTTATGCTGTTGACTATCATTTAAGTTGAAAAATGTTATTGAGCCCAGATACAATAAGTAGGAAATAAGAAAATTGTCACGAAGCCTATTCATATTATTGCTGACTATACTGGCTGATTTTTGCTCAGCCCAGATTGGCGGTAGATATACCTTCGAGTTTCTGAATCTCACTCAGTCAGCTAGAACCACGGCACTGGGAGGGGCTTTGATTAGCGTCATTGATACCGATGCCACATTGGCCTATGCTAATCCTGCAGCGCTAAATGAAAGCATGCATTCGGAGTTGAGCATCAATCATAATTTTCATTTTGCCGATATTTCCCATGGTTTTTCTAATGCGGCATACCATATCTCCTCACTGAAGACGACAGCGCACATCGGCATCAATTACATTAATTATGGAGAATTTACACGATCCGATTTTTTAGGTAATCGTGATGGCAGCTTCAAGGGAGGAGAAACGGCAATAACCATAGGTGCTGGTCGAGCCATCAATGAGAGAATGCGTTTCGGTATAAATGCTAAGCTAATCAGCTCTTCTTTCGATATCTATCGGGCCATGGGTTTGGCATTCGACGCTGGCTTCATATATACGAATGCTGATAAGGGACTCTCTGTCGGATTAGTCATGAAGAATATGGGCACTCAACTTAGCTCCTATTCGGGTCAGTCGGAGCCTCTGCCATTGGATTTGCAATTAGCCTACTCTAAGCGATTTGCTCACCTTCCTTTTCGCTTATCGATCACGGCTCATCACCTGCATCAGTGGAACATCCGCCTGGACGAAGCCACCTCAGATGATCCCGTTATATTTCTCAATGAAGAGCAGAGCGAGACCAGTCCGTTAGCTAAGTCAGTTGATAATTTTTTCCGCCACTTCATATTTAGTGGAGAATTCCTAATCGGTGCAGATGAGAAATTTAAGATCAGGCTAGGCTATAATCACTTAAGGCGTAAAGAACTGGCAGTATCAGAATTTCGTAGTCTTGGCGGGGTGTCTTTTGGTCTAGGGTTTCAGGTAAGTAAATTTAGATTTGACTACGGTCTCGGCTACTATCACCTTGCCGGAGCGACGAATCACCTCGGCTTCTCCATCAATCTATCATCTTTCAGGAAAAAGATCTAATGAGATACTATACTCTTTTCATTAGCTTTAGCATTTTACTTATCCTGACATGCTTACTATCGTCTTGTAAGAGCTTACAGAACGCCGCTCAGGTCAATCGAAAAGAGCTGACCGTCAGATCATTTGAAGATTCACTCAGCTACTTATTACGAACATTTGAAGAGGAGCATCATCATTTCTGCGGTTTTGTTTTACACGATCCCGATAGCCGAGTCTCAGTGATAAGTCATCATGCCGATCGCTTCTTCACCCCAGCATCTAACTTGAAATTATTTACCCTGTTAGCTTCTCAGTTGATTTTAGCTGATTCCATACCAGCGCTGAGTTATCATAGTAGAGGCGATAGCCTGCTGATCCGAGGGACGGGTGATCCAAGCTTCATGACTAAGAATGATGTGGATAGCACAGTTTATCATTTTTTAAAAGAACGAAACCAAGACATTTATTTTGATGCTTCTAATTTTAAAAGTAGTCGGCTGGGAAGTGGATGGGCCTGGGATGATTATCCTAACTCTTACCAGAAAGAGCTGAGCCCGATGCCTATCTATGGGAACGGTACTATACTACAAGTGGACTCCGCCAGTCGATCTTACGAAGTCATCCCCAATCAAAATGTGCTTCTCCTGCACACGGATGAGCAGCTGAGTCGGTTTGTTAAGCGAGAAGAACAGACTAATACCATTTTCATTAATAATGATCGGATACCGCTACGAGATGCCGTGATTGATATACCATCGATTATGGCTGACTCGTTCTTCTTTGATCAGCTGAGCCATGCTGTGAGTCAGCCTATATATAAGACTGCAGATAAAGCGGAGGATAGCCTATTCGTGACATTATATCATGACAATTCTGATTCTCTCTATCAGGATTTAATGCTGCGCAGCGATAACTTTGTCGCTGAGCAACTTCTACTGATGTGTGCCTATGAGCGCTTGGGTTATCTCAGCACAAGAGCCATTATCAAGGAGATTTTAGCTCAGGAGCTTGCTGATCTGGAGGACGACATCCGCTGGGTAGATGGGTCTGGATTATCGCGGTATAGTCTGATTACACCTCGGGCTACGATCGCGGTGTTGGACCGATTATCTGACTTGCTATCGAAGCAAGAGATCAGCGAATGGTTTCCTTCTAATGACCATCCCGAATCCCTACCTTCTCAAATGGAGGGGCTTCGTATTAATGCCAAGACGGGCACGCTAAGTAATAACTTTAACTTGAGCGGCTACCTAGTGACGAACTCAGAGAAGCCACTGATTTTTAGTTTCATGAACAATCATTTCAGAAGCTCTAATGCTGAAATAGCTACAGGTATGGCGCGCATTCTATCTTTCATCCAAGCGAATTACTAATTAGCCATTATTCACTTTCTGCTGATAAATGTCGGCCGACAGTAGCCTGTAAGCATCTGAGAGCAATGTGGTGATTTGGCATGATGCGACATTATAAACTATCTCTGTGATATTCTCCGATGACTACTCAGACACGATAGGGACATGCAGTAGATTGCACTGCGATACGAAAAATTATACGATTCAGGGTAACCATCTGATAGTATGAGGACACAATATTATATACCTAACAACTCATCATCATGCGACTGACCAAAAGAGAAACCCAAATCTTGCACCTCATCACTTATGAATACTCTACTGACGAAATTGCCAGTCAGCTATTTCTTAGTAAGTACACCATCCTTTCTCATCGCAAAAATATATTGAGGAAGCTGAGAGCTAAAAACACAGCTGGCATCGTCAGGAAGGGTATCCAACTTGGGTATGTAAAGCTTGGCTCCAGCATTGTAGAATAGCCAATTTTTCAGTAAAATCTCAGTAGTATTGGGCGTATATCATTGATTTTCAGAAGCTTAGAAGGTCAATACTGGTATCTTTAATAAAAATTTCTTATATTTGCACCCATTTTGACACAAATTTTATATTAGATGAGAAAAAAGAATTTCGATTTTGCTAAGGATAAGTACTATTTCAATATTAAGACTGGTCCTCAAAGTGCAATAACGATAAATCGTGCAGAGAAGAGAGATGCTGTCTTATCTTTCATGGGATACCAGAAAGCGAATAAGAACTGTGAGTGGTTAGGCAAGTGGGATGGCAAGAAATTCATTGAAGATAGCTTCGAAAAAGTAAAACCTAACTAAATTTCCTTCTTCATATTCTTAGACTTGTATTTTTCCAAATTGCATATCTAGTTGGGGCTGTAAGCCTATTTTTAAGCTTAAGCACTTTTAAGACTGCAGCGATATATTCCATTTACTGAAAATACACACTTTGCTGCAAGACACTACAGCAATCATCCATAATAAGCATGATAGAGGTCTTACTATATTAAACTACAGCTTGACAATACTAAGCAGCTTATAGTATGCTCCTGTTCATTTAGGGTATTTGATTATAATGAAATCGCAAATCAGCAGTGATTGTACCGGGTTTCGGAGACTTTACCAATCATACCTAGCTCAGCTGTTTTAAGCACCAAGTAAATTGGCCATGTCGACTTTACTATTCACCACTGCTGCGATATTCTCTATTTTGACGCGATCTTGCTTCAGACTGTCTCTATCTCGCAGGGTCACCGTATTGTCCTCAAGTGTATCAAAGTCAATGGTCACACAGTATGGAGTACCGATAGCATCTTGTCTTCGATACCGTCGGCCGATGGCGTCTTTCTCATCGTATTGGCAGTTGAGGCTGATCTTGAGTTTATCAAAGACGTCTTTGGCAGCCTTAGTCAGCTCTTCTTTATTCTTCAATAGTGGAAGCACGGCGCACTTTACAGGAGCAATTGCAGGATGTAGTTTCATCACAGTCCTGGTAGACTCCTTGCCATCAGCATCAGGGACTTTCTCTTCTTGCAGTGCCTGAGTGATCTGCGTCAAGAACATCCGATCACACCCTATAGATGTCTCTACTACGTACGGCACGTAGTTTTCATTACGCTCTGGATCAAAGTATTGTAATTTTTTACCTGAAAGTTCTTGATGGCTAGTCAGGTCGAAATCAGTCCGAGAGTGGATGCCTTCTAATTCCTTGAAGCCAAATGGAAATTCATATTCTATATCCAGCGCTGCATTAGCGTAGTGCGCCAGATTATCATGATCGTGATATCTAAGTTTGGATTGAGGTGTACCCAAGGAGAGGTGCCATTTCATTCTGGTTTCTTTCCAGTATTGATACCACTCCATCTCTGCACCTGACGGCACGAAGAATTGCATTTCCATCTGCTCGAATTCTTTCATACGAAAGATGAACTGCCTGGCGACGATTTCATTACGAAATGCCTTACCTATCTGCGCTATACCAAAAGGGATTTTCTGACGTGTGGTCTTTTGCACATTGAGAAAATTGACAAATATGCCCTGCGCTGTCTCTGGTCTCAAGTAGAGCTTACCCTCCTCCCCTGCTATATTACCTAACTGTGTGGAGAACATCAGATTGAACTGTCTCACATCTGTCCAGTCACGTGAACCGCTCTCTGGGCAGGCCACTTCCAAGTCGATGATGAGTTGCTTCAGTCCAGCCATGTCCTCTTCTCGCATAAAGTTACCCAGTTGGGTCATGACGTCGTCTATCTTCTTTTGGCGGTCTATAATTCTGCCATTCGTACTTCTGAACTGGGCTTCGTCAAAATCGTCCCCAAATTTTTTACGTGCCTTCTCTACATCCTTCTTAATTTTCGCTTCTATCTTATCACAGTAGCCCTCGATCAGCTGATCAGCTCGGTATCTCTTTTTAGAGTCTTTATTATCGACGAGCGGATCATTAAAAGCGTCTACGTGGCCTGATGCCTTCCAGGTCTTGGGGTGCATGAATATTGCAGCATCTATACCGACTATATTTTGATGCATCTGCACCATGCTTTTCCACCAATAGTTTTTGATGTTATTCTTCAGCTCTACGCCGTATGGACCATAGTCGTAGACAGCCGCTAGCCCATCATAGACTTCACTTGATTGAAAGATGAATCCATACTCTTTACAATGCGAGATCAGCTGTTTAAAATCCATAATTTCCTCTTCTTAAAGCGATAAAAATTTTGAGTCGCCAAAGATATAGTTATCCTTTTATTAATTGCTTATATATGTTACTTTTGCACCAAATTGAATATGATGGCTCAGACACAAGAATCAAAACGAAAATACTGGATGGTCTTCGGCGTATCCTTAGTGCTGACGATCCTCTTTCTCATCTTCGCTAATGAATGGTTCTGGGTCATGTTACCTGCGCTATTGACTTCTCTTGTCTTAGCGATGGACGCACTTTAACGATATATTGGTTCTGTATAGCGCTGTGATAGCGTGACTTATGCTGTCTTTATTTATATTTCCAATATCATGGCTCAAGTAAGGTTCCAAGGCTCAAATGTCAAAATGTACTTTCAAATAAAAATGAGCCATCAAAATTAATTGATGACTCAATGAATTAATTGAAAAAACTGTATTGCAATAGACGACAGCAATATCTTGATTCCTGATTGCTCTATACCACCATAAATTATAATAGAAAGTGGCTAATGCTACCTTATTTAAATCTGACGTCCACTTCTACCCCATAGCTTATCTTATCCCCATTTTTTTCTACTGGTGTCCACTCTATCGCACTGATAGCTTGCTGTATGGGCTTCTCATAGATGGAGGACGCACATCCATGTACATGAACTCCAGTGCTTTGACCAGATGTGTCAATGGTAAATTTGACATGGCAAGAGGCAGTCAGGTCATAATCCATGGCGATCTCAGGAAATTTAATAGTTGCAGAAAGATAATCCACTAAGGCATCGATGGTGCAGTTAGAGATACCGACCGTCGCGTCTATGGGACAGTCACTGAATGTGCCAGAAGCATAGAGGCCGATAGCTGTCTCAGTCGGCTCTATTTTAATTGCTTCGTCGGGATTTTCTAGACTTGCATATTGAGCTGACAGGCTAACGCATAAAATGGTATTTAGGAAAACAGCGATGAAGTATTTCATAGGTTTAGAAGTTTGTTATGAGTGACTGGCAGCATGTGAGATTAGTTTTTGGCCCACTTGGAGTATTAATCCATGCGCTAATCGTATCATAGAAGTTGTGTAATTTTAAAAGAAATTGTCTGCGCAAAGATGAGGGGAATTAGGATGCTGCGATATCCTACTTTATGGGGAATTTTATCATTATAAATAGGGACTTATCCGATCGAAGTAATTGTTACAATCAAATGCTCAAACTTTAACCATGCCAAATTGAGATCTGAATATTAAAGCTGTTTTATCCTTGGTTTGTTAGAGACCGCTAGTTTAGATCGCTTTGTGACTTCTATTTGGGCTAATCTACGTTGTGATCATGTGACTCTTAAAGGGTTAATTATATTGGATGCTATCTTAAAAATATAATTTGTGTGAATCAGCTATACCTTTTAGATCATCACGGACGAATATTTTAATTTAACATCGTAGTCAGGATGATCATCTGTGCATGCCCAGCCCCAGCATGATCCATCCTCTCCACAACCTGTCAGCTAAAAATGCGGCTCTACGTCTATGTAGCAGCCAGGCTCGAATGCTGGATTACAAATACATAAAAAGATTAAGTCAGTCTTTCCCGTGTTGGTGATTTGCTGAGTTTTGTCAGCTGGGATATACACCATATCCGACGTCTTCAAGTCTTTCTTATAGTCATCGCCCAGCTTTATAGTCCCCTGACCCTGGAGAATATAGTAGATTTCGGATGTTGCTTTCAGTTGGTGCCTTGAGGTAGTGATACCTGGCTCCACGCGGGCTTGAGCTATGGACTGTGTTCTATCTTCAGGCCCATTCAAGAGTTCTGTGATATGACATCGCTCATCGGTGTACACTTCGGGCTCCTCTGCTGTACGCTTGAATACTACGTCTTTCATTGACTACAGTTATGGTTTTTTGCTTTTAATACCTGGTTGAAGTATCTCAAAATTTTCTTCAGCTTTCTTCTCCTCTACAATCTGTCTGACGTCAGCTAAGAGAGCTTTAGCATCGTAAATGATTCCGTCTTTGATGGTGTATCTGACCCCTCCTACTCGGACCACCTCATTTTCTTCAGTTAGTTTGATAGCCCCCGTACCGTAGAGCACTTTCAGATTTTGCAGTGGGTTTTCATCTATGATGATCAGGTCAGCCTTCTTACCTACTTCGATGCTGCCTATCTCATCATCCATACCAAGCGCTTCAGCTCCATGAAGCGTCGCTGACCGAATCACCTCTAAAGGATGAAATCCTGCCTCACGCAGCAATTCTAACTCTCTGATATAACCATAGCCATATAGCTGAAAGATGAATCCTGAGTCAGAGCCTGCCGTCACCCGGCCGCCCCTATTTTTATACTCATTGATGAAGGTCATCCAGAGCTTATAGTTGTCTTTCCAGTCGACTTCCTCTTCCGTACCCCAAAAGTGCCAGTAGGATCCATGAGATTTTTTACTTGGCTGGTAGAATCTCCATAGGCTTGGGATGGTGTATTCTTCGTGCCACTCTGCCCGACGCGCTCTCATTAGATCGCGACTCGCCTCATATATGTTGAATGTGGGGTCTATCGTAAAGTCCAATTCAATCAGCTGGTCCATAACCTCATTCCAGTGGTCTGAATATGGCTCGGCAGCCTGCCTCCATAATCTTCCGGCCTCTCCAAATCTATGCTGCTCATTTTGATAATTATAATCTAAGGGATAATCCTGAATTGTCCTATTTTCAAAGAGCGCCTCTGGTAGACCATACCAGTGCTCCATAGAGGTGAGTCCAGATTCTGCTGAGTTCAAGACATTCCATCGGCCCACTTCGAGCTGAGCGTGGTGGCAGGCTGATCTGAGTCCCAATTTTTTATTTTCTTCCAGGGCAGCTGTAAAAAGTTTCGGTGGGAGACCAAAGAATTTGATGCCATCGGCGCCTTTCTTAGCATTTTCTCTCACCCAAGTTCGGGCTTGTTCAGGTGTACTGATGGGGTCATAGGATCCTTGACCAAATACGGTATATGCTTGAATCCTTGGTGCAGTGATCTTATTCTCTTCGCTCAGCTGTTTATGCTTAAGGACCCAGTCCAGCCCATTCCCACATGAGGGATCTCTTATGGTGGTGATGCCGTGTCCCATCCATAGCTTAAAGACATATTCTGCATCTGCACCCTGCCACCTACCACCGATGTGCCCATGCATATCTACGAGTCCTGGTAGAATAAATTTGCCTGATGCATCTAACTCTTCTCCACCATCCGCAAGCTGAGGTCTCTTGGAAGAATCTATTTCCACACCTGGGTAGCCTACAATTTTAATATCTACGATCCGATCATTTTCGATGATGATGTCTGCTGGTCCGATTGGCGGTGCTCCTGTGGAGTTAATGATAGTCACTCCTCGAATGATCAGCTGAGTGTGGGGTCCATTGCCCTCTTGGATAAGCGGCGCCTCTTCTATAGCACCTTGCGCTAATATGAGTAGCGAGCTGGCTGTAAGTATAAATGAGATAATTAGTTTCATATCTAGATAATTTAGAGATAATGGCGAGATGCGGAAAGAGGATTTTCTATTTGTAAGTAATACCCACTATTCTTGAACATCGAAGTTAAGGGAGTTTAGATTATTTTTGGAAAAATTTGGTTGATTATGAGCTATGCCTTCTCCATTTTTTTGATTGTTTTATCTAGCTAAGATTACCATCTCGTACTTATTACATGGAGAAGGAAGATACACTTAAATGCTTATTCAGTCAGCAGATGTGAAACCAGCCTTATCATATAAATAAGATCTCACCTTAGGTAATTTTAATGCGGTTTGTTGAAGTATAGTACTGAGTAAACACATTGTACTAATATACGAATAGAATATTATGACGCATTAGTAGTAAATTTTAGTAGTAGTAAATTTTTGGTACTGAAAAGTGGTGAGCTGAGCTAACAAAGGATATATCTATGTGCACTAAAATAATCACCTGCTGAATAATGGAGGTTTCTTCTTGTGAACCTGCGTCAGGCCCTGAAAGTAGTGCGCAAAAGACAAAATATCGCCTTCTCCGTAAAGCTGACCCAAAAAGCTGATACTCATTGGATGGCCTTTACTATCTAATCCTGTAGGTACAGTGACGACTGGATGGCCTGTGAGATTGGTGATCAGCAGCTGTCTTCCACCAATTGTAGGGGTAATGACGACATCATATGCCTTCATTATTTCGTGCATCTCTTCTATCAGCATTTTGCGAAACCGATTAGCCTGTAAATATTCCACAGCTGGAATGAATCGGGCCTGTCTGAGGGAGTTGGCTCTGGACTTACGAGTCTGCTGCACCATCGCATTTACACCGCCATCTCTGACAAGCTGATCAAAGTAAGCACCGGCCTCCGCCCAAAGAATGATATCAAAGGCGGCAAAGGGAAAATTTGTGGGCAGCGCAATTGTATCTATTGCAATGCCTTGTGCTCGTAGCATAGATATAGCGGAGCGAATCTGGTCTCCTGACTCAGTACTATCCTTTTCTATGAGAGAGGAAATGCAGGCAAATCGCAGTGCGCTTGGATCTAACTCAGATCTATACTCCATTGGTGCTCTTAGCGTGGTCTGGTCCTCTGGATCAACACCTCTGATTGCATCATACACGACAGCACAGTCCTGAGCACTTCTACAGATGGGGCCAATCTTATCCATAGACCACGATAAGCTCATCACGCCATCTCGGCTCACAGTACCATATGTAGGTCTAAGCCCAGTGATCCCATTACGAGTACATGGAGAAGTGATGCTCCCCAAGGTTTCCGTGCCAATAGAGAATCCCACCAGCCCTGCCGCGGTAGCTGATCCAGAACCAGCTGATGAGCCGCCTGCACCCTGGAGCGTATCCCATGGATTCATGGTCTGCCCACCATACCAGACATCCCCTCTGGCTAACGCTCCTGATACCAGCTTGGCAATTAAGACAGCTCCAGCTGCTTCTAATCTTTTTATAATAGTTGCATCATGATCTATCACTTGATCTTGATAAGGCCTTGCGCCCCAAGTTGTCGGATAAGAGCTTACGGAGACTAAGTCTTTGACCCCGTAAGGGATGCCGTGTAGCAGTCCTCTATCGATACCTGCAGTCAGCTCCTCATCCGCTTTTGCTGCCTGGGCCAGGGCCAGCTCCTCAGTGATGGTGATGGCGCACTGCAGTGTAGGATTATACTTGTTTAATCTTGTGAGATAAAGCTCCGTCAGCTCTGTACTGGTAAGTTGGCCCGTTCTAAGGAGTACGGCCTGCTCTACGATGGTGAGAAATGCGATATCATAATCATGCTGAGGTCGCTCAATGTGCAGTGGCAGCTTGATCAATAAAGTATCATACCCTGTCGGGATAGTAAAACCTTTGGGGTGTATATCTAAGGTAAGGGCAGGGATCACATCATCGGGAATTTGGTAGGCCCTCAAACTGTCGTATCCTGAAGCATTGCGCTTTAGGTAAGTATACATGGTGTCAATATGTTGATCGTTGAAATCTAAACCATAGAGCCTTTGAGCGCTCTTGACATCATGTATAGAGAAATCATTTCGGCTGGCTTGGATTGACTGATTCTTAATGGCTGGTCTAGCGCAACCGCCAAGAAATACAATGATGGTCAGAGCCGCTAAAAATCCATGTCTCATGATTCGCTTGTGATGGCTTTCCATATGATGTCCTTCAGAGCTTGCACTCCCTCTTGAGATACGGAGGAGAAAAATAGGTGAGGCAGGTCTTGCGGGATCTCTGCCATCAGGAGTTCTTTGAGTTCATCATCTATCAGATCGCTCTTAGATATACCCAGTATTCTGGGTTTATCCATGAGTTCTGGATTGTATTTCTCCAGTTCATTGAGTAGGACTTTATATTGCTCACCGATGCTGTCAGAGTCTGCTGGTACGAGAAAGAGTAATACAGCATTACGCTCGATGTGTCTGAGGAATCTAATACCGAGGCCTTTGCCAAGATGGGCATCTTCTATGATACCTGGTATATCCGCCATGATAAATGAGCGGTTATCTCTGTATTCTACGATGCCAAGATTAGGGACGAGCGTCGTAAAGGGATAAGCGCCTATCTTTGGCTTAGCAGCTGAGATGGACGACAGGAGTGTGGATTTACCAGCATTGGGGAAGCCCACCAAGCCGACATCTGCTAAGACTTTCAGCTCCAATATCTTCCACTCTTCGGTCCCTTCTTCGCCAGGCTGAGCATAGCGTGGTGACTGATTAGTCGATGATTTAAAATTTTCATTGCCTAAGCCTCCTCGTCCTCCTGCTACGAGGATGATTTCCTCGCCATCCTCCATGATTTCTGCTTCTTGCTCTAAGGTCTCAGCATCCTTAGCTATGGTCCCGAGTGGCACTTCTAAGATTATATCTTCACCGTCTTCTCCAGTCTTCATGCTGGAGCCTCCATTATCCCCAGCTCCCGCCTTGATGTGCTTTCGGTATTTGAGTGGTAGAAGTGTCCACAGCTGTGCATTGCCTCTGAGTATGATATGACCACCTCTGCCTCCATTACCACCATCGGGCCCCCCCTTAGCGGTCAGTCGATCTCTTCTAAAGTGCGCTGATCCAGCACCACCCCTTCCTGATCGACAGCATATCTTGACGTAGTCTACAAAGTTCTGATCTGCCATATACATATGAAGGTAAAATAATCTTGTCTAATCATGAGAAACTGAGGCCGAAATAGCCCTCAGTTAAAGCCAATCATACCTCTCTTAAAAAGGAAGATTATATCAGTGCTTACACCCAGATGTATTAAGGATATTTATATTCTATATCGTTGGACCTACATGACCAAGGTCACATTATGCAGCGTCACTTAATTTCTGACTAAATGATTCCCGTAGTAGAATTGGTAAAAATAACCTTGCGATGAAACGAAAATAAGAAGGGTTTGACGACTGAGATATGCCAGTTTTCCTCTTATGAATATAGAGTCCTCCGAAGGGGCTGCAGACAAGCTGATTTCAGTTTCTGTAAACACAGATGACACGCCTAAAATGTTCCTTTGTTTCAATAAATAATGTATTAGATACAGCTTTACTGATTGATCGATATAAATAATGGCATATGGTGGTCAATAGTGATAGCCATATAAAAAAGCCGAATAACTCAGTTAAGTTACCCGGCTTTAAAAAACGGTCATTGGGATATAATCTTCTTTAGATGCTCTCGATTTCTTGACACAGGAGGTCAAATATATCATCGATCGTACCAATACCATCTACGGAGCATGATTTATTTTTATGATCGTAGAAATCATAAACCGGAGAGGTGTCTTTTTTATAAATGTCGATCCTATTTTGTATAATCTCTTCATTGCTGTCATCAGTTCTTCCTGATGTCTTACCTCTTTCGAGTAGCCGATTCACTAGTTCGCCATCACTTACTGTGAGGGCAATAAGTTTGCCAATTTGCTCATTCTTATCAGCCAATAGTTGATCTAATGCTTCGGCTTGTGGAATTGTCCGAGGAAAACCATCAAAGATGAAGCCCTTTGCTTCGGGTGTGGCATCTACTTTATTCTGCAACATACCGATGACAACTTCGTCAGGGACCAATTCTCCCTTGGCCATATAGGCTTTTGCTCTAAGGCCGAGCGGAGTATCATGACTCATCTCATAGCGAAAAAGATCGCCTGTGGAAATTTGTATAATACCATACTTTTCCTCTAATTTCTTGGCCTGAGTTCCCTTCCCGGATCCTGGTGGACCGAATAATATGATGTGTTTTCTCATTCTGCTTTGATTTTCAGAGCCTGTCAAGGTAAATATATTTCTGATTAACTTTAAGATATATCGCATCATAGTCAATCTAAGATTCCTCTTACTTCTGCTACTTTAGGCCGCCAATACGGCGAATGTAGTATTTCGTCTGTCACAACGCCTCGGGTTGATGTGCTATGTACAACCCACAATCCATCAGCGGAGTTCTTAGCTACTAAGCTGACATGGACAATGCGGCCCTTATTCTTAAAAAATATTAAGTCTCCTGCTTCAGCATCTTCCAGCGGTTTTGCCTTACCAAGTTTGATTTGATCTCTCGTAGATCCCTGGAGGCTGATGCCATGCTGTCTGAATACGTAAGTGATCAAACCAGAACAATCAAAGCCGGATGGTGACTTGCCTCCATACACATAGTTGACGCCTAAGTACCTCATGGCTGACTGAACTAAGTTGCTTCGCTCATCAGAACCTGCTATGTGCGAATTGAAGGCTGCGGGGGCAGATACAGATTTTTTATGTCTGTATGTATCTTTGTTTGTGGGAGCATTTCGCTTAGCATAATGGGCTTTTCTTTCCTTCTTCTTTCTCGCGGTAATGTCTCTATACTTCTTAGTAGAGCTACAGCTAGACAAGAATGAACCGATCATGCATAGAATAATAATTGAATTAAGTTTCAATAGCTAAGATTTATACATCATGAATAATCATAATATATCAAATCTCATACCAAGTAAGGAGGATTAGACCAGGGTGGCTGATGGATTACTCCGCAGCAGCTTCCTCTGTCGCCTCAGCAGCTTCACCACCTGCAGCTGCAGCCGCAGCTTCCTCTTCTTCAGCCATCGTAGCACTTTTAAGAGCTCTTGGCACTTCTACTTTAGCTACTGGAGTAGCAGCAGGACTGAGGACGTGTATCTGATCAGTGACTTCTAAATCTTTGACTCTGATCGCTTCGCCGAGCTTTACTCCGCTGATATCAGCATAAAGTTCGTCCACGATATTTTCTGGAGTCGTTTTGATTTTCACCTTTCTCATCGTCTGGATCAGCTTGCCGCCTTCTTTTACACCAGGTGATACACCTTTGAATCTAACAGGTACTTCCACTTTAATCTCAATACCAGGCTGAAGCTTAATAAAATCAAGGTGCATGATTTCGTCAGTGACAGGGTGCATTTGAAGATCTTTTATCATAGCCTGATGAGTCGTTCCATCTATTTCGATACTGGCGAGTTTAAAGTTAGGTGTATACACCAGATGCTTCACCTGATTATGTGTGGTGGAGAAAGTATAGTTGACATCACCGCCATACATGACCGCAGGGATCATACCTGACTTTCTTAGATCTTTATTAGCTTTTTTGCCAGTATCTGTTCTCGGCTCTACTTTGATTGATATAGTCTCCATAATTCAGACGAATTTTAAAAAGGAGTGCAAAGATACTATATCATTTTGATAAATGAAATGATTTATGACGTATGAGGCCATAATATTAACTTATAGAGACTTATTTTAGGAGCTTGTTGGTTCAAGAGCACGGATTTAAAGTAATATACAGGCTTATTTCTCTACGAATAAAGCAGCGATTGATCTGTACTCGTGCGTATTTCTGATAGCTCGAGCAAATAATTTTCCACTATCAAGCACGGTGATTTTATCGCTTTTTTGTTGGAGCGGTATGGTATCAGTCACGACTAGCTCTGTCAGCTGGCTGCCTTCGATATTTGCATAGGCATCACCAGACAGAACTGGATGTGTACACATGGCTCGAACACTCTTGGCTCCCTTATTCATAAGAGCCTCTGCAGCCTTGCAGAGAGTTCCAGCTGTATCGATAATATCGTCGATCAGGATCACATCAGCACCATCGACTTCTCCAATGACTGTGATAGCAGCTACCTCATTAGCAATCCTTCTTTCTTTATCGCAAATGACCAAGTCTTTCTGGAAATACTTGGCATAAGTACGGGCCCGCTTTACTCCGCCGACATCTGGCGAAGCAAATATGACATTACTCAGATCCCTACTTTTTAAGAAGGGTATATATATAGCAGGACTCTGCAAGTGATCCACTGGTACGTCGAAAAATCCTTGAATTTGGTCTGCATGCAGATCCATGGTCATGATCCGATTAGCTCCAGCGGATTCTAATAGTTTAGCCACCAGCTTAGCTGAGATGGGTACCCTGGGCTTGTCTTTTCTATCTTGTCGGGCATACCCAAAGTATGGGATGACGGCTGTAATGTAACCTGCTGATGCCCGTTTAGCGGCATCGATCAGTAATAGTAATTCTAATAAATTCTCTGCTTGACCAAAGGTGGACTGGATAAAAAAAACATAAGCGCCCCTGACGCTTTCTTTAATTACTGGCTGCATCTCGCCATCACTGAATTTGTTGACTTCTAGACTGCCTAACGGATAGCCATAGTGATCAGCTATTCTCTCAGATAAATATTGAGAATTGGTTCCTGAGAACAGTTTTATCTCTGTCATGTTGGTTGAACTAATGAGAGTGCAAAAGTAGCAAAATAGTGGACTGATGAGATGGATCAAATTTTATTTAATCATCTATTTTCGTTTTAGTCGTCTGACGCTCCGATTTCATCAATCACTATATTATCTGATTGTCTTCGTACATTTGACTTTCAAAATTAGAATCTTATGAAGCGCCTCATTCTTGCTTTTTCTTCTCTCTGTATTCTCACGGCCTGTAGCACGACAAAAAGTAACCAATCATCGATGGATGATATGCAATCTTCAGCGGTGCAAGAAGTAAAAGAAATTATTGATATTCCTGCAGGACCTACAGAGGACGAGATGCTGAGGAACAGAGCGGACTCACTTGCTCATGCTTACATTATCACTGATGGACATGTAGACCTACCATACAGACTAAAGATCAAAAATTTTAGATTGGAGAGAGAATTTTTGGGCATCCCCATAGAGACGGACGAAGGTGACTTTGATTATGTCAGAGCGAAAGAAGGTGGATTAGACGCGCCCTTTATGTCAATCTATATTCCCGCTGAAAATCAGAAAAGGCCAGGTGCCTCTAAGCTATTAGCTGACTCTCTAATCACAATGATCGAGGGTATAGCTAGCTCCTTGCCAGATAAGTTTTCTATAGCTTACAGCGCTGACCATGCAGAAAAGATCATCATGGACGGTATGATAGCCCTGCCCATGGGTATGGAGAATGGCGCAGGCTTAGAAGATGACCTCGCTAATGTATCTCACTTTAAAAAAAGAGGCATCAGCTACATTACACTGACTCACTCTAAGGACAATCTAATCTGTGACTCTTCCTATGATACCACTGGAACCTATGGCGGGCTAAGTGAGTACGGTGAGCTGGTGGTAGAAGAGATGAACAAATTAGGCATCATGGTGGATATCTCACACGTATCTGACAATACATTTTATGACGTCATGGAGCTCACACAGGTGCCCGTGATCGCGTCTCACTCTTCGGCTCGCAAATTTGTCCCCGGTTTTGAGAGAAATATGGATGACGCCATGATTCAGCGCATCGGTGAAAACGGCGGAGTCATCATGATTAATTTTGGCTCTACCTTTATAGACGGCGAAATAGCTGATAAGAGAAATGCACAGCGAGAAGAGATCATGAAGATGCTGGACGATAAAGGCCTATCTTATAGTGACGATGAGGCCAAAGAGATGATCGAGGCTTATCAAATGGCTAATCCCAGTCTTTACGCAGACGTCGAAAAAGTTGCTGATCACATTGATCTTGTCGTCGAGTTAGCAGGGATTAAGCATGTCGGATTTGGCTCCGATTATGACGGTGTGGGAGACTCACTACCCACTGGACTGAAAGACGTCTCTACCTATCCTAATCTGATCTACGTCCTACTACAAAGAGGATACAGCGATTCAGATATAGAGAAGATATGCTATGCTAACTTATGGAGAGTATGGAAGGAAGTAGACCGCATAGCAGCCGAAATGCAGGATTAGAAGTCTCGCTTTCAAAAATGAAACTTACTTAGACTCACTCTGAAAATTATAAGCTAATTAAAAAGCTTTCCGAATCTACTATCGAACTACGAGACTGGTTCAGCCTGGTGCTCCTCAGCTGTATCTGGGGGAGTTCATTCATATTAATTAAAAAGAGCCTTGTCGGATTCACTTTTTTTGAAATGGGACTGATGCGGATCATCATTGCTTTCTTCGCCTTCACTCCTTTCATATTCTACTTTTTCAAAAGGATCAATTGGGCTAGGTGGAAAGTATATCTCTTGATCGGTGTGACCGGTAATGGCATTCCAGCATTTCTCTACGCTATCGCTCAGACTGAAATCACCAGCATAGCCAGTGGCATACTTAATTCGCTGACCCCACTATTCACCATATTATTTGGATTATTATTCTTTAAGGTAAGATCCAGTGTCTACCAAGGGATTGGCGTGACGATGGGACTTCTTGGAGCTGTTCTCATCATCGCCTACGGCAGCCAGTTAGAGTTTGGTTCTAATCCTGCATATGGGCTTTTTGTGGTACTGGGCACTATGTGTTACGCCTTAAATAGCAATTTTGTCAAAACTTATCTACAAGATGATGATCCGCTATTGTTAGCTGCTGTATCCTTCTTGCTTATTGGGGTACCCTTCGTGGTCATCGCAATAATGATCCAGATACCAGCTAAGATTATCGCTAGCGAAGCAGCTCAATTATCACTAATGTATTTGACGCTGCTATCTGTGATGAGTACCGTGTTCTCCTTAATCATCTATTATTATCTGCTGCAGCGGACGACGGCTCTATTCGCTTCTTCGGTAACTTATGTGATGCCAGCCGTTGTTCTCTTCTGGGGCATTTTTGATGGCGAGACCCTTGTGATTTTTCATGTAGTCGGTCTTGTACTAATTATCGGCGGTGTGTACTTAATACGAAAGTAGTGGAGTTACACATCACATTTAGCTTGTTGTGATTGGGTCTTTAGACTTGATTTTCTGATATTTAAATCATGGCTGCATTACTGCCCACATCCTTTTATATTAGAGACGACGTCCTCCAGGTTAGCCAAGATCTATTGGGTAAGGTATTAGTCAGCCAGATAGATGGTCAGATCACCAAGGGCATGATTGTAGAGACGGAGGCCTATAGAGCGCCCGAAGACAGGGCCTCACATGCCTATGGCAATAAAAGGACTCCGAGAACAGAGACGATATTTCAAAAGGGCGGCTGTGCTTATGTTTATTTATGCTACGGCATTCACCAATTATTCAATGTAGTCACTGGTCCAGCAGGAACTGCTCATGTAGCGTTGGTCAGAGCTATACAGCCAACTGATGGACTGCAGATAATGTCCCTCAGAAGAGGTGGGATAGCATCTGATCAGGTGAGTCTCTGTAATGGTCCTGGAAAATGTACAGAGGCGATGGCAATCAGTAAAGTTCATGACGGCATATCTCTGCTAAATCAATCATCGCAGGTGCGGATAGAGGATGCCGCTCCTGTGCATAGTAGCGCGATCATTAGCGGCCCCAGAGTGGGTATCAAGACTGCTGCTGAAAGCGCTAATCTGCCTTGGAGATTTCGCATAGCAGCTAACCGATGGACAAGCAAGCCTGATCAAGTATATTATGATGAGTGGCCGCTGTAGAAAATCGCAACAGTGGTCCTTTATTCATAATGCCCTTTGAACGTTATTAATCTTATCTAGTAAATAGCAATTAAGATTTCATTAAAACAGCCAAATAAAAGACAGAATCAATTACTTTATAGTTAATTAGAATATGCATAAGCTTCTGCTCATCGTATATACCATTTCGCTTTCATGGTCGCTCCAGGCTCAAGAAGATTATAATCTCTCAGATGATATCTACTTAGAGAACATCAAGTCAGTGCGCCTTCATCACGTTGGCCTGCCTACATCAGCGCCTATCATTGACCTTAATTCTGGTGGCAGATTACTACTCAGCTTCGATGATCTGGAAGGTGGTGATATCACTTACCGCTACCGAATTATCCACTGCGACAAAGACTGGAATCCATCTGGATTAGAAGAGCTGGACTATATAGATGGTTTTAATGATGAACAAATAGAGAACTCATCCTACTCCATAGGCACCTTTACGAACTACACCCACTACGAGCTGACCATACCTAATAATGATATCCAATGGACGCTGAGTGGTAACTATATACTATATGTATACGAAGATGAGTACGATGAAGTGCCCGCCCTGACTAGGCGATTCATGGTGGTCGAACCCCTTGTCACCGTACTGGGCGATGTCATAGACCCGATGAACGTGCAACAGATAAGAAGTCATCAAGAACTAAAATTCAAGGTCAACTATAAAAATTTTAGGATCGCGAATCCGATGAATGAGATAGAGCTAGTCTTGATGCAAAATCATCGATGGGACACGGCCATCAAAAGTGTGACACCCAGATTTGTGAATGGAGAGGACATTATGTTCAATTATGTCGGAAGGCATAACTTTCCCGCCGGCAAAGAATTTAGAATAGTAGACCTTCGCAGTACGAGGTACCGTGGGGAGGGAGTCCACTCTATGGATCTAAATAGAGAAGGGGTAGATATGCTTCTCTTCATGGACGAGAGCCGGTATTGGGCTAATTATCATACTTACGCTGATATTAACGGTAACTATGTATTAGAATCCGCTGATGATAATAATGATGAGCTCAAGTCTAATTATGTCAATGCTCACTTCTCTCTTCAGCTAAAGGATGTACTGCCTAGCGCGGACATATATGTAGTAGGTCAGCTATCTGACTGGAAGCTGAGAGAAGAGTGCAAGCTTCAATACGACGCTTTTAGGGGTATCTACACCACCTCAATATTGTTAAAGCAAGGGTTTTACGATTATCAGTACGCGATTGATTTTGGAGAGGAAGTAGATTACAGTGCGTTAGAAGGCGACTGGTACGAAGCTGAAAACGAATATACTATCTTAGTGTACTACACCGAATTCGGAGCACGGTATGACAGGCTGATCGGCCTAGCTACACTCAATTCTAATCTATAGACACGAGTAATACCGCTACAGACTCTGGCATATTGTTGTAATAGTATATGAGAGATGCAACTTTCTATCAGTCATTCTCGTCTATTTTGAAAGAGATCCACTTAGGTAGTTGATCGATCTACTCGTTAGTTTCATATATAATTTACTTCCAGTTGGCACCTTTATATTATTATTGTGACTATAAACAATTCGAAAATGCTGAAGACTCTATCCACTCTGATCGTAAGCGTATTCTTGCTGTCTAGCTTAGCAGCCCAAGATGAATGGGATCTTGAGAAGTGCATCAGGTATGCTTGGGAAAATTCTCTTTCCATTAAGCAGCTGGGCTTAGACTATCAATCTGGAGAAATCATTCAGAAGACAGCGACACAGGCCAAATATCCAAATCTGACTGGCTCAGGAGGAGCGCAGCTGAACTTTGGTCGGTCATTGGATCCAACAACGGATGCTTTTTCTACTCAATCTTTTTTTTCAAATTCGTATTCTCTTAATACGGGTGTCACCTTGTTTAATGGATTCAGAATCAGAAATCAGCTTAAACAAAGTGGACTAAATCTTGAAGCCGCAGAGAAGGATATTGACCAAGCTAGAAGAGACATCGCCTTGGATGTAGCCAGCTCCTACCTACGAGCTATTTTGGCTAAGGAGAATATGGCTACTGTCCAATTCTCAATTAACCTGAGCACAGAGCAATTGACTCAAATTGATAAACTCATCGCAGCTGGGGCCAGGCCCCGTAATGAACGACTGGATATCTTGGCTCAGCTGTCACTCAATGAGCAAGACTTTATCTCAGCTCAAAATAATCTAAATATCTCCATGCTCAATCTCAAGCAGCTCATGAACTATGATGTAGAGAAGGAGCTTACCCTGGTGATACCAGATGAAAATGTGATTACCCTATTCAGTGACCCAGATAAGCTCACCTTTAGAGAGGTGTACTCTAAGGCTGTAGAGAATCAACCGAACATAGAAGCAGGTCAGATCAGATTGCTAAGTTCTGAGATGGATGTCGACATAGCCAAATCTGCCTTATATCCCAGTATTTTTGCAGGTGGATCCATTGGCACGAATTATTCCAATAAAGGCCAACGAGTGGATGGAATTGAGGAAATTATAAATAATACACCTGCCCAGATAGACGGGGAAGCGGTCATTATCGGATTCCCATCGTCAAGTTTGATTACATCAAAAAATCCCTATTTCAATCAAATAAATGAAAATCTATTCTATGGGGTAGGACTCAACGTCAATGTACCGATTTACAATAACTATCAAGCTAAGTCAAGTGTAGAACAAGCAAAGCTGAATGTGCTGAGAGCCAGAACTCTAAATGAGCAGCAGCTGCAATTGCTGAAGACCTCAGTACAGCAAGCCTTAGCTGAGGCGCAGACTGCTAAGAAAGCGCTGGAAGTCTCTAAGACTACAGTCGAGGCGCAGGAGGCAGCTTTTGACAACGCAGAAAAGAGGTTCGAATTAGGAGCCATCAATACTTTCGATTACATCCAAGCTAAAAATCAGTTTGACTCTGCTTCCATACGGGCGCTGTTAGCTAAGTACGATTATATATTCAAAGTGAAAATCTTAGACTTTTACCTTGGCAATCCGCTAACTTTGTAAGTATCAATATAATATGTATACTTACTAGCTATGACTAAACGAAAAAAGAGCAAACGCCGATGGCTGCTGCCACTACTGATACTCCTGCTTATCGCGGCAGCCGCTGCCATGTACTTTAAACAACAGTCTAAACCGAAGGGAGAAGAAGTGACAGTTGAGGAAGTTAGGAAGAGAAGCATATCTGAGACTGTATCGGCAAGTGGACGCATATTCCCAGAAGTAGAAGTGAAAATCAGTTCAGACGTGTCGGGTGAGATCGTGCAGCTATTAGTAGAGGAAGGGGACTCTGTAGTGACTGGGCAGCTGCTCGCTAAGATTGATCCCGAAGCCTATATTTCCTCCGTCGAAAGGGGGAAAGCCTCTCTTGACGGACAGCGTGCACAAGTGTCTATCTCCCAATCACAATTACAGAATAACATCGCTCAGAAAGAACAGATCGTGGCTAATTTAGAAAATGCACAGCAGGTGCATAATCGAAATGTGACGCTGAAAGAAGATGGTGTCATATCACAGATAGAATTCGATCAGTCGCAGTCAGCACTGCGAGCTCTTCAGGCTAATCTAAGGGCAGCGGAAGCGAGCATTATATCGGCAGAGGAAAATATTAAAGGTGCCGAATTTCAAGTGGCCAGTTCAAAAGCTTCGCTCAGGGAGCTACAGACGAATCTAAGCCGGACCACGATCAAAGCACCGACCAGCGGAATTATCTCTAGCTTATCAGTAGAGCAGGGAGAGCGCGTGGTGGGTACCATTCAGATGACTGGTACGGAGATGATGCGCATAGCTAATATGGATGCTATGGAAGTGCAAGTCGAAGTCAGTGAAAATGACATCTTAAAGGTAGCGGCGAATGATAAGGTAGAGATCGAAGTAGATGCTTACGTGGAGAAAGTATTCAGTGGAAAAGTATCTGAAATAGCTAATTCTGCAGCTAATACTGGTGTCACTGGTGCCCTCAATACAGATCAGGTCACTAATTTTATCGTTAAAGCCATGATAGACCCCGACTCCTATCAAGAGCTGAAAATACCCAACTCCAAATATCCATTTAGACCTGGCATGTCTGCCTCAGTCGAGATATTCACCGATGAGATGACTGATGTCCTGAGTGTACCCATCCAAGCGGTGACTGTCAGGACTGCTGAAGAAGAAGGCGCAGAAGCCCAGGAAGTCGTCTTCGTGATGGAAGCTGATACTGCCAGAATGATACCTGTCACTACTGGAATACAGGATGATAATTTCATTCAGATCATTGAAGGTCTCGAGGCTGGACAGAATATCGTGTCAGGTCCCTATAGCGCCGTCTCTAAAGTCATCGAAGAGGGCAAACTACTGCGACTAAAAGAGAAAGAAGACAAATAATATAATTAAGATACATACCCAAGCGACGACCGCATTGAAAGATAGTGCTCTAATTATTTTTGTAAAAAACCCTGTGCTGGGCAAAGTTAAAACGAGGCTTGCTAAGACTATAGGTGATGAGGCGGCCCTGGCTGCATACCTACATCTTCTTGAGGTCACACGAGATATAGCACTCGGTACCAATTCTGATACGTATATTTTCTACAGTGATAGCATTGATCATGATGATTTGTGGCAGGGCCGAGGATTTACTAAAATGCTACAGCGCGGAGATGACTTGGGTCAGAGAATGGCTCATGCCTTCACCACCGTCTTACAGAGCCATCAGCATGTAGCTATCATTGGTAGCGACTGTGGAGACCTGACAAGTACTATTATAGAGAGAGCATTTTACTCACTGAAAGAGACAGATATAGTCGTGGGACCTAGTCATGATGGAGGCTATTATCTACTGGGTATGAATGAGTACCAGCACACCCTTTTTGAACATATTGAGTGGAGCACCGACCAGGTATTTAAAGCTACACTTCAGCGAGCACTGCAAGCTCAGCTCTCTGTCACAGAGCTGATGGAACTCTCGGATATAGACCATGAATTAGACTGGCTGCGCTATCAAGCAAAGCGTCAATGATAGGCTCATGCTGATCTTGGCTAATCTCATCGTAACAAGTCTAATGGCAGGTATCATCTGGCTGGTCCAGCTGGTGGTCTATCCTGCTTTTAAGCACATTAATCAGGAGGTACATAGCACTTATCATCAGCAACACGTATCCCGTATAGGCCCCTTGGTGGCTCCTTTGATGGTGATCGAATTCGTCTTAGCCGCGCTATGGTTATGGCTTTCTTCAGGGATCATTGAAATATTGCATCTGAGCTGTGCAATAATAGTATGGCTCAGTACATTTATCATACAAGTCCCTCTTCATAAAAAATTAAGTGCTCACTTTGATTTGGTACAGACAGCATCATTAATTAAGACTAACTGGATCAGAACTATTATGTGGACAATTAAATTAACAATCATTGGCTATGCAGCTTTCCAAGCGTATCAATAAGGATAAAATTAAGAAGGCATTAATACTACCGAAAAAGCCTAAAATTAATATAGATGATAAGCCGATAGGCTTAATTCTATCTGGCGGTGGTGCACGGGGTGCCTATCAGATAGGCGCATGGAAGGCTATGGAGGAGTTAAATATGGTCCAACAGATCGTCAGTGTATACGGTACTTCTGTAGGAGCAATCAATGCGGCCTCTATGGCTCAAGGTGATTTTAATCAAGCCCATGCTTTATGGCAAGACATGAACTACAGCAAAATATTTGATGACTACGCAGCAGTAGAAGAATCAGCTCAATATAACCCGAGAGCGATCTATGCAGTCTTCAGAAGTCTCTTTAAAGATCGCTGTCTGAGCATCCAGCCAATGAAAGAGTTGCTCTACCATCATCTGGACGAGCAGGCCATCAGAGATTCTAAGGTAGCATTTGGTCTGGTAACTTATAATCTGACAGCTAAGAAGCGGCAGTATTTATCAAAGGATGATATTCCTGAAGGAGAATTAATAGACTACGTCATAGCCAGCGCATCGCTCTATCCCATATTCCCAGCTCACGAGATAGCAGGTCACCGCTATATCGATGGCGGAATAGCTGATAACCGCCCCGTACGATTCTTAAATTACAGTAAAGATGTTAAGCATGCCCTCTGCATAGACTTGACCAGCGCTAGGCATTTTTGGCTGAAGAAGGCCGTCCGCTCAGACTTAGTGTTAGACTATATTATTCCTTCAAAATTGTTGGGATCACCTTTAGCATTTGACCCTGATAGGATCGATAGAAATTTGCGTTTGGGCTACATGGACTTCCACGAGCAAATTAATTACTAAGTCACACGTGTGAATAAGTAATAGCTATGCGATCAGTGAGACCCAGAAAATAGAAGCTGCTCCACTCAACTTCATGAGGTAGTTCCCTCCAGTCGAAAATTAATTGGAGAACATTTGGTCGTATATAGCTTGGTGGAGCTTTGGCCTGATCTTCATGGTATAGAGCTTGCGATTAGTCCGACTCGGATTGACTCGATTAGTCAGAAGGACGATAAGGATATCGTGCGTAGGATCAGCCCATACGAATGTACCCGTGAATCCAGAGTGCCCAAAACTCTCAGGGCTGGCGGACTCGGCAATATATGAGCTTTCTGGATCGTACTGTAGCTGAGGTTTGTCAAACCCTAGGCCCCTACGATTACCAGAATCTGGATATTGGTACGACGTGAAGAGCTGGAGAGTCGCCTTCGAAATATACCTCTTGCCGTCAAAGATGCCGTAGTTCATGTACATATGAAAGAGGCGCGCCAAGCTTTCAGCATTGCCAAATAGACCAGCATTACAGGAGATACCGTCTAACATCGCTGCCGCCTCATCATGCACATCTCCATCAATCATTCGGTGTCTAAAATAATCATCGCGCTCAGTGGGTACCACCTCAGATAGGGGAAATCGAGTCAGGGGTTTATAGCATAATCTGTCCGCACCTAATGGTCTATAGAAGCTTAGGTAGAGCTGAGCCTCAAAGTCTGCACCGATCATGCTGCTTATCATATCTGGCATCAGGAGAAAACTCAGTCCCGAGTATCTGTAGCCTGTGTCTCGCAGGAGAGGGGATTTCTTGATGCGCTTCTTCATTTTCTTTTTATACTTTCTATGCAGCCACATATCATAAGTCAGCCTGATCGGGTATCTGCGAGATTTTTTTGTCTTGAGCGTCCGCCCTTTGTATGATCCGTCCTCTTCTAACAGGTCTTTCCAAAAGACGATGTAGGGCTCCAGTCGAGCCTGATGACTCAGGATCTCTCTAAAGGTGAGCGCAGACTTATTTGACTTTTTTAATTCGGGTAAGTATTGCGCTGCAGGTAGGTCTAAGTTAAAGTCGCCTCTGCCGTGAAGTTTCATCAAGATAGGCAGTCCTGAGGTCACCTTAGTGACGGAGGCTAAGTCATAAAGGTGATGCAGTTCTACGGCTACCTCTTTAGCATAAGTGTGATACCCATAAGATTGATGTATTATGGTAGAGTCATCATGAATCACTAACAGCTGCGCCCCCGGAAAAGCCATCGAGTCTATAGCATCCATGACTATAGAATCTAATGTAGCATGCAAGTTATCGTCTTGAGCCGCTGATGGTAGGTGACACATTAGGCCAATGAGGAAACTTAAAATATGATGGCAGTGCATACGCTAAAGTAAGGGTTAAATAGCTTCTAAGAAAATACGTTGGAGAAACCAATCAGCAGAAATAATCGTTATAATACCATGTATCGCAGGATTTTTATCATCCTTTTAATGGCAGTCGCCATATCACCCTTATTCGCGCATGACATACACGTGAGTGTGATTGAGTTAGAGCAGAAAGAGAATGGTGAGTGGCACTTCAGTGTGCGTATATTCTTAGATGATCTCATGAATGCATGTGGACTTACGCCAGGAGAAGAGCTCCCAGCAGCGTACAGCTCTTCAGATGAGATCATCGAACAATATTTGCATGAGCATTTTAGCGTATCAATTGGCGGTGTCACTCAAGATCTCAGTTACGAAGAAAGTGTAGCTGATCAAATGTCCGTATGGATCGACCTGACGCTTCAAGTAGACGAGCATAGAGCTGGAGAGGTCGTCAAAGTCAAGAACACGATTCTTTTAGATCTCTTTGACGACCAACTGAACTTGCTTCATTTGCGACAAGGTGATACGCGAAGAAGTTTCACCTTTGACCAGCAAGACCAAGAGTTGGTGGTCAGATGAAGGTCTATCTATCTATGCCAGATAGTAGGAGGACGCTTTACGGTTATGCTATCGTGAGTCACGACAACGAATGTAGTAAAGAGTCCGAATGATAGAGTCCGAATGATAGAGTCTGAATGATAGAGTCTGAATAACATATGTAAGCTCCACGCCTATACACTAAGATTACCTAATGATTTATAAGCTTCTGAGTTTACAAGATTTATATTTACATAGCAACACCACTGATTTAGAAAAATTCGAATCTATTGTGCTACGCGATGTGCTTTAAGCTGCTGGATCAACTCTTGAAATCTGAAAAGTCCAAATTTTCCAGAGTATATTGACTGATTGACAAGTCAAGTTGGTATAACTACCATTCACTATTTGTGAGTCATCTATGTCATTGACTCTTGTTCTGCTATCTTGAGACGGCTCTTTATCTCAAGACAGACAAGCAAAAATCCTTAATAATTATAGTCTTAAAAAGTAAATATCTGAATAGAGATAAGGACAAACAGATGAACGGCTGATTCAGATCATTCTGCGAGTCAGAATTAAGTCTTCAAAAATTGCAAATCAGGCTCTTCTACACACAGAACCATAGATGATGCAAACAATACCTCAGCTTATGGAAAGTCACACAGTATTGACCTTAAAATGAGGATTAAGAGATATGTTGCATATTTAAATTGATATGTTATAGTCTAAATGTAGCCATTCGCTAATTTTGGATACGAGAGACATATCCTCCTCATCTTTTGCAATGCAACCTCTAAACTACCGTGATGTCACAACTAAAATCGAATAGGCCTGCGATTACCCTCATTTTCTGCTTTGGCCTTCTATCAAGTCTACAAGCCCAAATAGTAAGAGGTGTCGTAAGCTCAAATGGAGAGCCCTTAATAGGGGTCAATATACTCATCAAAGGAACTTCGTCTGGGACCATTTCAGATGTCGACGGGAGTTATGAGTTAAAAGCAAGCCCAGAAGACGTTATTGTGTTTAGCTATGTCGGATATAACAATGCAGAAGTAGCTGTTGCGAATCAGGTAGAAATCAATATGGAGATGGTAGAAGATGCAGCTCAACTCGATGAGATCGTAGTGGTCGGCTACAGTACACAGCGCAAAAGCGATTTGACAGGATCTGTCGGACAAGTGAAAGCAGAAGAAATAGATAAGTACCTATATACTGATGCCACTCAAGCATTACAAGGCAGGATGGCTGGCGTCAGTGTCCAGTCCCAAGGGGGCGCTCCAGGTGCGGGCTCTGTGATCTCCATCAGAGGATTCGGAACATTATCGGATGCTGGTCCCCTTTATGTCATAGACGGCATGCTGACTGGCGGGATGGGATCGCTCAATCCATCAGACATAGAGTCAGTCTCAGTACTGAAGGATGCATCAGCTAGCGCTATCTATGGCTCTCGAGCTGCTAATGGTGTTATCATCATCACGACTAAAAAGGGTGACAGAGGAAGTGTCAATATTGAATTTGATGTTAGTGCTGGGTCCCAAAGCGTTATAAATAACTTGGACTGGGCTAATGCGCAAGAATATATACAGATAGTCAATCAAGCAAATGACAATGATGATGTGCCAAGATTTCCAGCTAACGATACTGATTTTAATCCAAACTTCACAAGTAACTTATACGAGGAGTCATTGCGTGCAGCATCAGTTTACAATGCTAATCTGAGGTTGTCTGGCGGAGGTGATAATACCCTATATAGTATATCATTCAATTACTTCGATCAAGACGGGATAGTCAAATTCTCTGATTTTAAGAGGCTGACATCCAGAGCAAATGGATCATTCACCAAAGGTAAATTCAAATTAGAAAGCACCTTCGGCTTGACTCGTACTATCAATAATCCTAATCCTTACTTCAATCAAGAGAGGAATCTACTACCAACGATCAGACTGATGGATGATGATGGTGACTGGAGTGCATCCGACATCCCTAACATTCCAGGTGCTCCGACTATAGGGTCCTTCTATGGACAAGGAGCCATCATCAATGAATTAGGTATGGCCGCTTTAGAGGACAGAACTGTAACCAGAAATACACTTCTTGCTAATGTAGCTGCATCATTTGAAATAATACCTGGGCTGTCGTACAAGCTTAATTTAGGAACTGAATATTTTGATGATAACAACTTTAGGTTTAGACCTGAGCACCCTGTCTTCATAGCCGCTGGCAACAGCGATTTCTCAGAGCTATCAGAAAACAATACGAGATTCTTATCCCAGCTCATAGAGCACACCCTCAATTTTAAAAGACTCATAGGAGACCATAGCTTTGACCTGTTATCTGGGTATACAGCCCAAAAGAACAATTCCAGAACGCTCGGTATTGATGCCAGAAGATTTCCATCTAATAACATCAGAATAGCATCCGCAGCAGAAGAATTGTCTAATGCGCCTAGCACTGATCTTACATCAGTCATACAATCTTATTTTGGTAGAATAAGCTACACCTATGACGACCGCTTTCTGCTGACTGCTACGGTAAGAAGAGATGGGTCATCACTATTTCGAGATGGACTCAGGTGGGGTACCTTCCCATCAATGGCCTTAGGCTGGAATGTGATGAACGAGCCCTTCATGGAAAGTGCCAGCGGCATCTCTAATTTAAAGATCAGAGCCAGCTACGGTGAGATTGGATCGAATAATGTAGGAATCTATGCCATTGACCCGACTCTCAATCTATTCAGCGAATATATCTTAGGTGAAGGTCAACAGAGAAATACTGGATATTCAATTACTAATGGTGTTAATCCAAACATCACATGGGAGACCACTAAGACCACTAACATTGGCGTAGATGTCGGATTGTTGAATAATCAATTGAACTTAACAGTAGACTACTTCGTCAAAGAATCTGAAGATGTATTAGTCGGACTTAGACTACCTCTCTATACTGGATTTAACAACCCCATACCCTTTAATACCGCTAGTGTAAGTAATGAGGGCGTAGAATTCTTAGCAGATTATTCGCAAGCTATTGGTGATATTACTTTTGGTGTCACTGCTAATTTTTCCATCATAAGTAATGAAGTCACGGCACTGGGCGATGCACCGCCCATCGTACAGGGGTCATTTACTTCTAATACCATCAACAGTACAAGGACTGATGTCGGTCACCCTATATCTTCCTTCTATGGCTATACAGTGGAAGGTATCTATCAGTCAGATGCCGAAGCCGCAGATGCTAATGATCAGTTAGGCAGCCCTCAAGCTGGTGACTTTAAATTTAAAGATGTAGATGGCGACGGGGATATAGATGACGATGACCAAAGTTACATTGGTAATCCTACACCCAACTTCGAATATGGCTTGAATTTTAATGTGGGTTATAAAGGCCTCGATCTAAATTTGTTCTTTAATGGAGTCGCTGGTAACGATATATTAAATGGAACAAAATACAGAGGCTATTTTGATACTGACGGTAATTATTTCGCTGATGCTCTTAACGCATGGTCTCCGTCTAATACCGGTAGCGACACCCCGAGGAACACGCGATCGGATCCCGGCTTTAATCGTCGAATGTCTACTTTCTATCTCGAAGATGGATCATTCTTCAGGTTAAGAAATGCACAGGTAGGTTATGCTATTCCCACTGGTTCAATTGAAAAATTAGGCATAGCTAAAGCCAGACTCTACTTGGCGGCGACTAATCTTTTTACACTCACTGGCTATACTGGTTACTACCCAGAAGTCGGAAGGAATGGTAGAGGCGGTAGCAGGAGAATCTTTAATTCTGGTGTTGATGAAGGTTCATATCCAGTACCAAGAGATGTCAGGGTAGGGCTACAAGTCTCATTTTAAATAAAAACATTAAATTAGTCATAACATGAATAAGTATATAAATATAACAATGACAATAGGTGTTCTGCTACTCTTATCAGTAAGCTGTAGTAAAGAGGACTTGAATCAAGTCAATCCTAATGCATTGACTCCTTCATCATTTTGGTCTAATGCAGATGATGCCAAGAAAGGTATTGTGGGAGCATACAGCCCATTCACGCATATTTGGTATTATACACGATTTGAGATATTCACCTCTGATTACAGAGATGATGTTGTCAATGGTTTTAATACCTCAGAGCGTACGGCAGTCGGATACTTTGACGGGACGGCGGAGCGTAACGCTACATTCTGGGTTTGGAGTGCATCATTCCAGGGTGTCACCAGAGCTAATGAAGTGATATTCCACGTTCCAAATATAAATATGGACACTGCTGAAAGAGATAATATCTTAGGCGAAGGCTACTTCATAAGAGCGTTTAATTATTTTAACCTATTGAATAATTGGTTAAACATTCCTCTGATTACGATACCAATATCGCAAATAGAAGAGCCAAATCTAATACCTCAGGCACCTCCTTCTGAAGTATGGGCACAAATTGAATCTGATCTTAAGCAGGCTCAGCAACTGCTGCCAGACACTTGGCCGTCCGATCAGCTCGGTCGCGCGACATCTGGGGCAGCTACTGGACTATTAGGTAAGGTTTTATTATATCAGCAAAAGTATGGTGAAGCGAAGACTGAGTTTGCCAAAGTTATGGATGGTAGGTATCAATTGATGGAGGACTACAGCCAAAATTTTAGTGAAGAGTTCGAAAATAATGCGGAGTCACTATTTGAAATTCAGCTGGTGGCTGATGGAAATGGTGCGTGGGGTGCTGATGCTCCTAATAGAGGAAAGGGATCAGGCTATCAGGCGGATCTCTCACCTGCTGGATTCACTAATCAAAATGGTATGAGAGTCAATCAGTGGGCCTTAGACTTATTTTTAGATGAACGAACTGTGAATGACGAAATCGATCCTCGCACCTTTACAACATTGTTCTGGGATACTGAATTATCCACTAACTATAGGGGCCAAGAATTAAAATCCAGAACCTATGAAAATAAATCTTATGATGAGGCGTATCCTAATGGAAATACAGCGATCTATGCTAATAAGTGGCTCGACTGGAAGTTCAATGGTCATAGTGGTGGTCTAGATGGAGGATGGCATGGAGCTGGTAACAATTTGAGGATGTTAAGGTATGCAGATGTCTTATTAATGTTTGCAGAAGCAGAATTTATGCTGAATGGATCCTCCGGCGCAGCTCTCGACGCCATCAATCAAGTAAGAACAAGAGCAGATATGGCACCGCACGAGATGATTACATTCCAAGATATTCAAGATGAGCGAGTCAAAGAACTAACCTTCGAACGCACGCGCTATTTTGACTTACTGAGATGGGGACTTATTGTAGAAAGATTAGTCAATAACCCAGAATTTAAGTCAGAAAGCGCTGGTACCAGTGCCTATAAGCCAGGGAGAGAATACATCGCTATACCACAAAATGAGTTAGATGGAAATCCAAACTTTGTGCAGAATCCAGGTTATTAAAAGACATATATATTGCCGGCGACCGTCCCATACTTTGGCGCACAGCCATCAGTGATAATAGGCTGTATTTATGCCTGTTTTACTTACGTGCTCTCTATAATCATGAAATCTTTTTCACCAATGTGTGATTTAAAGGTTATAAAATCTCTACATCATTTTGCATGTCTTGGCGATCCTCCATTAATATAACTAACAAAACAAGCGGGCGGACTTTCAGACAGCCTTATATTTACTATGTTGTTAAAATATATTGTCCCTGCTGCCTTCATTTACTGTCTCCTGTCATCATGTGTTTATCAAGAGCCTGCCACGGATATACATGTTCAATTCAATACAGTTAAGTCTGATCACTCTGGACTTCATTTCTCTAATGAGATCATAGAAAATGATACACTCAACTATTATACCTTTCCTTACTTATACATGGGTGGTGGAGTTGCTATTGGAGACATAAATAACGATGGTCTGGCTGACATTTTTTTGACCGGTAATCTCAAGGAAAATAAATTATTCTTAAATAAAGGTAATTTACAATTCGAAGACATCACCCAAGCGGCAGGTGTCGAAGGAGATCAGCGCTGGTATACAGGCGTCACCATGGCCGATGTGAATCACGATGGTTGGCTAGACATCTATCTCTGCGTATCTGGTATCCATCCTCCCTTCGAAAATCAACTTCTCATAAATAATCAGAATAATACCTTCTCAGAACAAGCCGAGTCCTACGGAATAGCTGATGCGAGTACTTCGATTCAGTCAAGCTTCTTTGACTATGATCTAGATGGAGACCTTGACCTATATGTCGCTAATTATCCTCAACTTCCCGTGACCATGGGGAATCAATACTATGCCCTAAAGATGGCACAAAATGACCCTCACGAATCTGGGCATCTATTCCAGAATCAGGGTAGTGGCGTATTCGTAGATGTAAGTGCTAAAGCAGGAGTTCAAAACTTCGGACTATCTCTTGGCGTTATGACTACCGACTTTAACCAAGATGGCTATCCCGACATCTACGTGTCTAATGACTTCAATGTCCCCGATTACTACTACCAGAATAATGGTGATGGCACCTTCTCTGAACTGCTTAAGTCGGCGACAAGGCACACCTCTATGTTTGGGATGGGAGTCGATGCTGCTGACATTAATAATGATGGGCTGATGGACTTAGGCCAAGTCGATATGACCCCAGAGGATTATAAGCGTGCTAAAACAAATATGGCCAGTATGAGACCTGCAATCTTTCAGGAAGCGGTCGACTTAGGATTTCACTATCAGTATATGCAGAATAGTATTCAGCTGAATAGAGGTATGAATGATCAAAACATACCGATCTTCAGTGAAATATCTAGATACACTAATATGGCGACGACAGACTGGAGCTGGGGCATCCAGTTCATAGATATGGATAATGATGGGCTTAAAGACGTTTTCATCTCGAATGGCATGTTACGAGACGTCAACAACAATGATGTATTAGCTAAATACGAAAATGAAAAAGTATGGGGTGCCGTGACAACTGATTATAAACATTTACCAAGTGTACCAATAAAGAATTATGCTTTTAAAAATCAAGATGACTTAGATTTCTCTAATGAGACCGAAGCGTGGGGGTTTGACTATGAAGGCTTTTCTAATGGATTCTCTCACGCTGATTTAGATAATGATGGCGACTTAGATCTTGTCTTGAATAATCTCAACGATGAAGTCTTACTCATGGAAAATCAAGCCTCGCTTGGAAGCCATCACTATATTCAAATAAAGCTGAAAGGACCCGAGCTAAACCCGTTCGGGATAGGGGCATCTGTGCATGTCCACGACGGGAGGTATACTCAGTTGGAATCATTGAGCTTGACTCGCGGATTCCAATCAAGTGTATCGCCAATAATCCATTTCGGCACAGGTGAATCAGACGTGATCAGCCAGATAAAAGTCACATGGCCTGATGGCAAAATTCAAGTCCTTCGAGACCAGGATGTGGATCAACTTATAGAGCTGAGCTATCGTGATGCCACTATTCCACAACTTAGCAAGTCAACTTCAACCAGGGGATTTAAAGATATAGCTGCTGAATCTAAAATTACCTACGTACATCAGGAAGATGATTATAACGACTTCGCGCGAGAACCATTATTACCCCATAAAAATTCGGAAATGGGTCCTTCCGTCTCAGTAGCCGATGTTAATCTTGATGGTTTGGAAGACTTCTTCATCGGTAGTGCCGCGGGACATGTTTCAGCGCTTTACATCCAGCAGTCTGATGGCAGCTTTGCTGTTCAGGATGGTCCATGGAGTGCTCATCAGGATAGAGAGGATACAGGGGCTCATTTTTATGATGCTGACAGCGATGGTGATCAAGATTTATATGTCGTCAGTGGTGGCAATGACCCTCAACGGGCTGATCAGCATTATCAAGATAGGCTATATATGAACACAAGCCAAGGATTCATCTATGTGCCAAGTGGGCTCCCTACTGACTTCACCAGCGGTCAAGTGGTTACGTCAGCTGACTATGATAAAGATGGTGATTTAGATTTATTCGTCGGAGGTAGACTGGTGCCGGGTCAGTATCCTCAGCCTGCGTCAAGCCATCTACTCCGTAATGAAGGAGGTCGTGATTCAGCAATTATTTACACAGATGTAACCAAAGATTTCGCTCCAGCTCTAATGCACTTAGGGCTTGTGACCTCAGCTGTCTGGGTGGATTTTGATGTAGACGGTCAGCTCGATTTGATTATAGCAGGAGAGTGGATGCCGATCACCTTTTTAAGGCAGCATGCTGGTGCGTTTCAGATAGCCAATGAGAAATTGCAAGGCATAGACGATACTGAAGGCTGGTGGTATAGCCTCGCTATAGTGGATGCGGATGCGGATGGAGATATGGACATTATAGCGGGTAATCTTGGATTAAATTATAAATATAAAGCCAGTATAGCATCTCCTTTCGAAGTCTATGCCCATGATTTTGATGAAAATGAACGTCTTGATATAGTCTTAAGCTACAGTAAAAAAGGAGTTCAGCTCCCAGTCAGAGGCAGAGAATGCTCAGCAGAACAAGTACCAGCACTCGCTCAGCGATTTAAGACATTTCAGTCATTCGCAGAAGCAGACTTAGTCCAACTCTATGGAAAAAATATGCTACAAGACGCACTTAAACTTGAGGCTAAGACTTTTGCCCATTATATGTTTGAGAATAAAGGAGATCTGAGCTACGAGCGGCATTTACTCCCGGCAGAAGCTCAGCTTTCATCTATTAATGCCATTGAAGTCACGGATTACAACAGTGACCAGTATCCCGATCTCATGGTGTGGGGAAATCTCTTTGGTTCTGAAGTAGAGACGCCTCGCAATGATGCTGGAGTTGGATTGATCCTGACAGGGGCTGAAGATAATCAGTATAAAGTCGTCAGCTCTCGAGACAGTGGCTTATATGTCCCTTACGATGTCAAGTCAGCCGCTCAGATCGTGGTAGGTCCAGCTAATCAAACGTCAATTCTATTAGGTATCAACAATGATCGTCTACAGTTACTATCTCAGGTGAATTAATATGGTTTATTCAGTCATAGATCATGAATCAATATTGTCTGACTTTGGGTGTCACCCAGATGCATAAGCATCCAGCTTTAAATGAAAATTTGATGTTTGCTGAACGCCTGTGATGGCTGAAGTTAGCAACATGATCGACTGTGTAGGCTCATCTAACTCAACTTAGATTTCTCGCACGCATGGTATGCATACAGCTGCTCACCGTAGCCATGATTGAAAGGATCGGTTAAGATCATCCGTCATCATAAAACATAAACGCCAATTCAAATAGTATCTATTAATATGAGAAAGGGTTTAAATTTGCGATAGCTTAAATTTGTAATATGAATATTTCTGAAGAAGAGTTTGATCACTATGATAGCATGGCGGAAATTTTAAAAACTATGGGGCATTCTCTGAGATTGGTTATTCTTAAACTATTGCATGAAAAAAAGAAACTGTCAGTCACGGAGATCTTCACAGAATTAGATATTGAACAAGCAGTTGCATCTCACCATTTGAGGCTCTTGAAAAGAGCAGGAATAGTGGGATCAGAGAAATCAGGGAAAAATTCATTCTACTACATTCAGAATGATAAAATTGCAGATATTTTTCAATTAGTCGCCTTTAACATTCAATAAGAATAGAAAAAAGGAATTTTATTTTGTCGATAACATATAATTATCTATATATGTATATATTTAATTGTTAGACATGAAAAATCAATCTTTAATTACCTTACTAATCGTATGGTTTTTTTCATTTGGAGTTTTGAATGCACAGGACATCAGTGATGATGCAGAAGATCATTCTTACAAACCCTTGAAACTTAGTTTAAATGAAGAAGGCACTAAATACATACGTTTCATTATGTGGCATCAATTATGGATGACCACAGATAACTTATCCGCTGATAATCAAAACCTTAATGTGAACACAAGCATTAGACGCTCACGGTTTTTAGCGTATTCCCAGATATCATCCAAGTTTTTAATTCTTACTCATTTTGGACTTAATAGTCTCACGCCATCTAATTTAACTTCATTAGGAAATAACGGAAACAGTCCTCAGCTTTTTCTACATGGCGCTTGGGGAGAATTAAAGGTGACGGACAATATTTATATTGGAGCAGGCCTTCACTACTGGAAAGGCATGACTCGATTGGCTAATCAAAGTACGCTCAATTTTATGACGCTTGATCAAAGTCGACCTTTTAATGCTTGGCATTCTCTTGGGATCACAGATCAATTTGCCAGACATTTGGGTATATACTTAAAGGGTGCTGCAGGGAAATTTGAATATCGATTTGCACTAAATAATCCAATTAGAAGCCCATTAGGAGGTGGCATTGATTATAGTCGAAACTTTACAGAAGATGGTAATCCTGCAAGTGATCTTACTTACACTGGTGTGACAACTTCTGATTCCAATGGCGGCGTTGTAGGGAATAATATTTTCGAAGGTTATGTAAAATATAATCTTTGGGAAAATGAGGGTACAAAATTACCATACTATGTAGGCACCTATCTTGGCAAGAAAAAAGTACTTGCTATAGGTGGAGGTTTCTTTTTACATCCTAATGGTATGTATAATAACCTCACTTCTGAGCATAGCAACGTGACACATGTTGCTGGTGATATATTTATGGAGTTGCCTACAAGTGGCGGTGCATTGAATGCTTATGTAGCTGTTCAAAAATTCAACTACGGCGAAAATTATATAAGCAGATGGGGAGGTACAGGTACAGCATTTTTCAGTCATTTCGGATATTATTTGAAGAATTCAAATCTCATGCCGTATGTTGCAATATCAAATTCTAACTATGCAGGAGCAAACGATGATATATCTGCTCTTGATATCGGCGTTAACTATTTTATCATTGGTCATCATTGCAAAATTACAGCTGAGTATCATCAAATATCAAAAGATTACAGAGAAGGAGCAATGACCTTGGGCGGTATCGATCAATTCTCACAATTCAGGTTACAACTACACGTCTTTTTATAAAATAAAACTATAAAATAATGGCCAACAAAAATCTTAAACAATATTGGAAAAAGAATCTTAAGTACCTTTTGATTCTCTTGAGTATCTGGTTTATAGTATCCTATGGATGCGGAATACTCTTTGCGGATTCTCTCAATTCTATCAAGATGGGAGGATTTCCCTTAGGCTTTTGGTTTGCTCAGCAAGGATCCATCTATGTCTTTGTTATATTAATTTTTATCTACGTCAGGCTTATGAATAAACTTGATATAGAATTTGATGTAGACGAAAAATAAACCAAAATATTTCAGCAATAAAAAATTTAAATCATGAGTATTCAAGCATGGACTTTCCTCATTGTAGGACTAACATTTGCAATATATATCGGTGTAGCTATTTGGGCAAGAGCCGGATCAACAAAAGAATTCTATGTTGCTGGAGGTGGTGTATCACCTTTAGCTAACGGTATGGCAACAGCAGCGGATTGGATGTCGGCAGCTTCATATTTATCAATGGCAGGACTAATCTCTTTTATGGGATACAGTGGAGCTCAATACCTTATGGGCTGGACTGGCGGTTATGTCTTACTCGCCTTATTATTAGCTCCTTATCTCAGGAAATTTGGAAAATTTACAGTACCTGATTTTATTGGCGAAAGGTATTATTCTAAAACAGCTAGATTAGTAGCACTTCTCTGTGCCTTACTTGTTTCATTTACCTATGTAGTAGGACAAATGAAAGGCGTAGGAATTGCCTTTGCGAGATTTCTGGAGGTAGAGTTTTCAACAGGCATATTTATTGGAATTGGGATCGTATTTTTCTACGCCGTTCTGGGTGGGATGAAAGGGATAACCTACACTCAAGTAGCCCAATACTGTGTTTTAATATTCGCTTTTACTGTTCCAGCAGTATTCATTTCTTTGCAGATGGTTGGTACTCCAATTCCACAAATTGGTTTTGGGAGTACAATGGCAGACGGAACCTATCTACTCGATAAACTTAATATGCTGAGTACAGACTTAGGTTTTAGTGAGTATACATCCGCAGGGATGGATGATCGAGTCAATATGTTTTTCATCACAGCGGCTCTGATGTTTGGGACGGCTGGCTTACCACACGTGATTGTCAGATTCTTTACAGTACCGAAGGTTAGAGATGCGAGAATTTCTGCGGGATATGCCTTATTGTTCATTGCGATACTCTACACCACAGCTCCGGCTATTGCCACATTTGCTCGTACTAACTTGATAGAGACAGTTAGTAATAAGCCTTACTCTGAGATGCCAGCATGGTTTAATAAATGGGAAAGCTCCAAGCTCATCACCTTCGAAGACAAAAATAATGATAATATAATTCAATATGTGGCAGACCCGAAAGTGAATGAATTAACTATCGATAGAGACATTATGGTTTTGGCTAATCCTGAAATTGCCAAATTACCTGCATGGGTAGTAGCATTAGTTGTTGCTGGAGGTTTAGCAGCGGCTCTTTCAACAGCAGCGGGTTTATTGTTAGTAATTGGTACTTCTGTTTCTCATGATCTTTTGAAAAAGACACTAAGACCCAATATTAGTGAGAAAGGCGAATTATTGGCTGCAAGAGTATCAATTGCGGTGGCAGTGGTAATAGCAGGTCTTGCAGGATTAAATCCACCTGGATTTGTTGCACAAGTAGTTGCCTTAGCCTTTGGTCTGGCGGCCTCTTCATTTTTTCCTGCCATCATATTAGGGATTTTTGATAAGCGCATGAATAAAGAAGGCGCTATCACTGGTATGATAGTCGGTGTATTATTTACAACAGCTTACATATGGTACTTTAAACCTCAATTAGGTGGACCTGGAACTCCAGATGGCTATTGGTTCGGTATAAAGCCTGAAGGAATTGGAGTTTTGGGTATGATTTTGAATCTTATTATTTCATTAGTCGTAAGTAGGCTAACGGCTACACCTCCTCAAGAAATTCAAGATTTAGTGGAAGATATTCGAATACCCAGAGGTTCTGTTACCCCAGGAGCCGCACACTAATTAATTTAATAAGTTATCTACGTATTATAAGGATGCATCATTAAAGAGGATGCATCCTTTTTTTATAAACAAAATTATAATAATGGTCAAGGGATTAAAAGCAGACATTGTTGTTACAATATATATTTTGACTACTCTCCTTTTCAGATTTATTCTAGAGAGTACTTTACACAAACATCCGATTATTTCTGTTAGTTTAGGGATTGTCTTATTAGTTTTCCTTTGGGCACTGATAAAAATTAAAGTTTTAGTACCTGACTATTATGGTCTGCTAAAGTCAAAATCTAAACAATGAATGACAAAACAAATTCTAAGATTTACATTCTTATTTTTTTGGGAGCTATTCTCTTTTTTAGTCCATTAGTGAACATAGATGTATTGATTAAGGAAAAGTGCTACTCTATTCCTCTGATCTACCTCTACATTATATTTTGTTGGTTGGCTTACATATTTTTCATTTATCGTATCAGTGAAACCCAAGCTTAGTTGTGTCTCAATTATATATCATACTGATTGGGTTTGGATATTTACTACTCTTATTACTATTTGCATTTCTTTTCAGGAAATACAAGACCATATCTAACAGTAAATATGCCTATGCATTATCGCTTTGTGTTTATTGTACTGGATGGACATTTTATGGAAGCATAGGAAAAGCTGCAGAATCTGGATTTGGTTATTTAGGTGTCTATTTGGGTCCTACTTTAGCTGCACCACTAATGTTTATTGTTCTATCTAAAACGATAAAGATAAGTAAGTTTTTAAGGATTTCGTCATTGGCTGATTTTATCTCTTCTAGATATGGTAAGGACGCTGTGTTAGGAAAGATAGTCACATTACTTTGTGTTATGGTTGCGATTCCTTATATCTCAATTCAGTTAAAAGCATTGAACATCAGCTATTTGGTACTAAGGGATTATCCCATCAGTAATAATATATCATATCATACTGGTATTTTTAATGACCCGGCATTGTACTTTGGAATTTGTTGCGCCTTGATTAGTAGTATCCTTGGAATTGTGAAAGCAGCTCCTACAGATGGACATAGAGGAGTAGTCTCGGTTATAGCTCTTGAGTCTATTTTTAAACTCCTATCTTTTCTCATAGGTGCCCTAACTATAATCTTTATTATAAATAATGGTTTAACAGATATTTTTCACAAATTCGAAACTTCAGGGTTGGGAAAACCTAATTTTGATTTGACATTGCTTAAAGCATCGGGAAATCAGTGGTTTTTTATTGCGTTGATTTCGGCCTGTGCGTTCTATTTATTACCAAGACAGTTTCATATGTCTGTGGTAGAAAATAGTGATGTAAAGCATGTAAGATTTGCCAGTTGGATGGTTCCATTATATTTCTTCTTAATATCAATATTTGTTATTCCAATTGCCTTATCTGGTATTTTGAAATTTGGTAATGCGGTTCTTCCAGATTCTTTCTTACTCAATATTCTACTCTTAGAAGGATTTAATCTTATCGCAATTATTGTATTTACTGGTGGAGTAGCAGCATGTACTGGTATGATCATTAGTTCTTTGATTAGCCTGAGTATAATGCTTAGTAACCAAATAGTATTACCGCTCCTGCTAAAAATGAAGTCAACAGTAGTCAAGGAATTGGAAGTTCAAGTCTTACAATATAGGCGACTAATGATTTTTGTAGTTTTACTACTCTCTTTTCTCTTCTATAAATTTTATGCTGTCAATTATTCTTTAGTTTCTATTGGTCTAATAAGTTTTGTTGGAATCTCACAATTGATGCCAGCCTTCTTACTTGGATTATATTGGAAACATGCAAATTCTACAGGTGTAAAATCTGGACTCATTGTAGGCATAGTCATTTGGGCATATACATTGCCAGTCTCTAATCTTATTGAAATGGGCGTGTTAACTTCAAGTCTTTTAGAAGATGGGCTTTTTGGCTTATCTTTCTTGAAGCCTCATGAGCTTTTTGGGATTCAATCGATGGACCCTATCTCTCTTAGTACATTTACCAGCCTTACAGCAAATATTTTAACGACCTGTATAATCTCATTAGTTAGTAGTACAAAACCATTAGAGTTTTCGCAAGCCGATATCTTTTTACAACCAGATAAGTACATTGACCAAAATCAATCTTCACTTATGCAAATTGAAGCGGATTTTAAAAAATTACTTAATATACTATCCAGCATACTAGGGGAAGATAAGTTGAAGAAACTCCTTGAGAAATATAAAATGAAATATGGCATTAAAACATTTGACGACTATGCTGACACCCAACTCATAAATTATATGCAAAACTACTTATCTGGGTCTTTAGGTAGTGCAGCAACTAACGTGCTGTTGGACAATATAGTAAAACTAAAGCCAGTGCAACCAGATCAACTTTATAAAATAGTCGGACAAACCAATGAATTATTTCAGTATGCTCAAGCACTAGAACAGAAAAGGGATGAGCTGAAATTGATGTCTGAACAGTTGTCGGATGCTAATAATAAACTTTTATATCTTGACAATTTAAAGAATGAATTTATATCTAATATTACCCATGAGCTCAGGACGCCAGTGACGAGTATTAGGTCATTGGCGGAAAGTTTAGATGAATTCGAAATAGCTCCTGAAGAACAGGCTAAAATCTTAAGTATCATAAAATCGGAATCAGAAAGGATGGCAAATCTTATTAATCAAGTTCTTGATCTTCGTAAATTAGAATTAGTCGATAGTATTCAAATGGAAACGTTCAGTGTAAGAAAGTTAATCATTTCCGTAATTGAAAGTCAAAAATCATTATTAGGGAATCGTGGACTTCTACTCCCTGATAGGGATATTTATCTAAATTCTGATTCAAGTAAACTTCATCAAGTACTGATAAATATTATTTCTAACGCAATTAAATTCACAGATAGTGAAACTGGAAAAATAGAAATTTATTTATCAAAAATTAAGGAAGGCGTATTTATAGAAATAAAGGATAATGGACAAGGTATCCCAGTTGATGAGGTTCCTCTTGTTTTTGATAGGTTTTTCCAGGCGTCTAATATTTCAAAAACACATCACAAAGGTACAGGTCTTGGTCTATCGATATCAAGAGACATTCTTCAATTATTGAATGGAAGCCTTACATTAGAAAGTGAAATATCAAGAGGGTCAACATTCACTATATTTATTAACACTTAAAATCTAAAGATTAACATGAAAAAAATCCTTGTTGTTGACGATGAAGAAAATATTGTGTTTGCATTAAGATTGCTTTTGGAGAAATCTGGCTATGAAGTATTAACAGCTTCTGATGGACTAATGGCACTTGAAGTGTATCAAAAATTTAAACCAGATGTTGTGTTATTAGATATCATGATGCCTAAACTTGATGGCTTCGAGACAGCAAAAGAATTTAGAAAGCTTGATGTCGATTCTCAGCTAAGAATAATTTTCCTATCTGCGAAGGGTGCAACGCTTGATAAAATGGTGGCCTATGAAAAAGGGGGAGATGATTATATAGTAAAGCCTAGTAATAATACAGAAATTTTAGAAAAAATAGAAGATCTACTATAAAACACATGTATTAATCTATATATTTATATACGTATAAATATTTACTATGACTACTCAAATAAAAACACTTCAACAATACAAAGAAGTTTATCAGGAAAGCATTCAAAACCCTGACAAGTTTTGGGAAAGAGAAGCACTAACATTCCAATGGTTAAAGCCCTTTGATAAAGTATTAGAATGGAATTTCTCAGAACCTAAAATAAAGTGGTTTCTAAAAGGCAAAACAAATATTACTATTAATTGTATAGATCGCCATCTTGATTCAAGAGGAGATCAAACAGCCATATTGTGGGAGCCAAATGAGCTTGAAGCAAAGCATAAAGCTATTACTTATCGCCAACTTTATCATGAGGTTTGTAAAACAGCAAATGCACTAAAATCATTAGGCATAAGCAAAGGTGATAGAGTGGTTTTCTATATGCCTATGGTTCCAGAATTGGCGATTGGCGTCTTAGCTTGTGCAAGAATAGGTGCCATTCATTCAGTTGTTTTCGCTGGGTTTTCTGCTCAAGCATTAGCTGATAGGGTAGATGACGCCCAAGCTAAATTGATTATCTGTTCAGATTTTAACAAACGAGGAGCTAAGAGTATACCTGTGAAGCAGGTAGTTGATGACGCAATGGATTTAGGATGCAATAGTGTTAATAAAGTGTTGGTCCATAAAAATACAGGCACGACCATCAATTGGTCCGATGAAATAGACATTTGGTGGCATGAATTAGTCGAAAACCAACCAAATGAATGCCCAGCCGAATTAATGGACAGTGAAGATATGCTATTTATACTTTACACCTCGGGCTCTACGGGTAAACCTAAGGGTGTGGTTCATACTGTTGGAGGTTACATGGTGTATACCTGCTATACTTTCAAAAATGTATTTCAATATCAAGATGGAGATGTGTACTGGTGTACTGCGGACATTGGTTGGATTACTGGACATTCATATATCATCTATGGACCTCTGTTAGCAGGCGCTACGACAATGATGTTTGAAGGTGTACCTACTTATCCTGATGCAGGTAGATTTTGGGAGATTTGTGAAAAGCATAAAGTCAATCAATTTTACACTGCACCTACAGCTATTAGAGCTCTAATGGCCTGCGGTGATGAGTGGCCTGCAAAATACGACCTTTCAAGTATTAAAGTTTTGGGTTCAGTTGGAGAGCCAATTAATGAGGAGGCTTGGCATTGGTATGATCAGAAAATTGGGAAAGGAAAAGCTCCTATCGTAGATACATGGTGGCAAACTGAAACAGGTGGCATATTACTTACACCTCTACCTGGGATTACCGACACTAAACCGACTTATGCCTCCTATCCCATGCCTGGAATAGAGCCGATTTTAGTTGACACCGAAGGAAATATATTAGAAGAAAATGACGTAGAAGGACTGTTGTGTATTAAAAATCCATGGCCTTCAATTATTCGCACAACATACGGTGATCATGAAAGATGTAGAAAAGTTTACTTCTCTGCCTTTAAAGATATGTATTTTACGGGAGATGGAGCTAGAAGAGATAGCGAAGGTAGAATAAGAGTCATTGGAAGAGTAGATGATGTCATTAATGTCTCCGGCCATCGAATGGGAACAGCTGAAGTTGAAAATGCTATTAATCAACATTCTAATGTGATTGAGTCTGCTGTAGTAGGTTATCCGCACGAAATCAAGGGGCAAGGTATTTATGCCTATGTAATTAGTCAAGGAAAGGAATTAGATGAAGCCTTTGAAACAGAAATATGTGACGTGGTCAGAAAAGAGATTGGACCCATTGCTAAACCCGATAAAATTCATTTTACGCAAGGATTACCCAAGACTCGATCAGGAAAAATTATGCGCAGGATTCTACGTAAAATCGCATCTAAAGATACAGCTAATATAGGAGATACTTCTACTTTGCTAAATCCGGAAATTGTGGCTGATTTGATTCATTCTGTCAGATAGGTCTTGAGCATAAGTGTCATTTAGGTCTCTTTGCTTTGAGATGATGTCTATTATAGTTTGGTTATGAGTTTATGTAGACTTAAAACTAAGATCGTTAAACAAGAGCCATATGAATAGGAGACTACTACGTGCAATTATATGAGAGGTTAGTGGTTAAATTCCTTTTCCTGCTCGACTGTCAGTAGATTTTCATTTACCAGATTAGCAGATTAATTCTCCATCCTAAACCGGATTCAAAGATTCTGTATAAAATTGAAAGTTGTATGTCACATCTACCATTTTCAAGCCGTGATATGTGCCTTTTTTGTTCCTACTTCATTTGTGAATTGCTCTTGTGTTAAATTGGATTCTTTCGGGCTTCTTTAAGATATTACAAAGTATTGAGCCTTTTCTTCGAATTCATCTCTTTTTTTGTTCAAATTTTACCGGATTGAAGATCAAATAATTGATCCACATTTTTTGATTCAAGAATTCTTTATTTTATAGACTTTATTTAGGGGTATTAAGAAGTAAAAGAATTTACGCCTTAAGTGTAATATATCTTTAGCCAGTACAAATTGCTGGGTAAATTAGATAGCACAGTTTTTTTTGGTTGGTGGGATTTTTGGTGATAGTCATGACAGCCAAATTTATAGATAAAAACCCATTTGATGACGATCATTCTTATTCAAACCCGTTGTATTCCCCTTAATTTCATGGGGAACATTGACTTTCTGATGGGACATTGACATTACTCACCCAATGAGACATGCGCAAATAAGATTTATATTGTAGGGCAGCTTTAGTCTATTATTTGACAGCCTTGAAGTCGATTTGAATACGCTTACTTCTGAATTATTACCTCGTTTTTACGGGTTTTTGGCCGTAAAAGGGGTGACAGATCTTATACAGCTAAAAAACAGCGTTTATAAAACTTGATATAATTCAATTATGCACGATTATTTGCACCGAATTTGACTTAAATGTGCCTAAATCATATATGCTTGCCCAGCAGTTCTCTTACTTCTGAATCTGTATACTACTTCTGAATATGCCTATCTACGATAGCGTCAGTCGTGATTTAGTTAGTTGTATGTCCTGTAGCTCTAAGAGCATCAGCAATGGGACTTCTGTCTCTAGCAATCATAGATTATTCTCAGGAGATAGATACTATACAAATAAATTGACAGGTTGTTTACTGATTCTAAAAGGAAATTTGGGTTGACAGCTAATGAATCTGCGATGTAGCCTAATTACTTTTTCATATTACCATATTATCTCAAAATAGATATACAAGCAAAGTACTATACCTGCTAATGATTAATAATATTAATAGTTAATAAAGTTAATGATTAATGTGATTAATTAATATTTTTTCCTAATTTCAATATTATTTCAACTATTGCTAACTATGAATTTTACAAAATATCTATCAAATGAAACTTATAACGATTTCTAACAGGCTCTCTGTAATGCTAATATTTTTTAGTCTGTCCATTGCTAATTTTGCTCAAAATACTATTTCTGGTGTTGTGAAGGGAAATGATGGGGAAAGCATAATAGGAGTAAATATTTTAGAAAAAGGAAGTGATAATGGGACAGTTACAGACATTAATGGTAACTATTCTATCACTGTCGGAGACGATGCAACTCTTGTTTATAGCTATATTGGTTATAAGACTATCGAAGAAAATGTCAATAACCGTTCTGCGATTGATATTACCTTAAATAATGACGACCAAGTTTTGCAAGAGGTATTTATCTCTGCTACCAGTAAACCGATTCGAAGAATCGAAGCAACGACCGCAATCGAATTAATTTCTGCGAAAGAAATAGAAAGGATGAATCCTACTGGCATTGCAGATTTGGTTCGATATGTCCCTGGTATATTTGTTCAAAATAAATCAGGGAGAACAAGAAATTTTATTTTTTTTAGAGGTTTTCCTGATGGAGCAAGTAATGGAATGGTTTATTCCTCATTAATGATAGATGGAATCAAGACATTTGGTAGTTCGGAAATGGCTCCAGATGCTGGTTTTAGAAATGATCTAAATGTAGCTAGCGTTGAAGTGGTGAAAGGTAGTGCAGCTACTTTATACGGTAGAGGAGCTGCTTCGGGAGCTATAAATGTAATTTCAAAAACAGGAGCATCAACCAATACCGGGACAGTTAAACTAACTGCTGGAAATAATAATTGGTTTCAACTGGATGCAAACGTAAATGGTCCACTAAGTAAAGATAAAACATGGAGATATAATCTGGGTGGGTTTTGGCTTACTGATGATGGTTATAGAGATGCTCCATTTGGAGATAAAGGAGGACAAATACGGTTTAATATCGATAAGCTTTTTGATGATAACAAAGGAAGCTTTAGAGTTACTGGCGGATATATCAATTTTGATGTCAATAATTATTTAGACATTCCGTACGAGATTAATGACTTGACTAAGCCTGCTGGTGATTGGCAAAATACGGATGTAGTTTTACAAGATGGTAATCCTTTTGAAGGTAAATCATGGCCATTTACCTATGGTACTGAAGTAGCCAATAATAGATATGATGAATGGTATCCAAAAGGGAATTTTTCTAAAGGATTTAATATCGGGACTGCCCTAGATTATGATTTGGGTAATGGTCTAAAACTATCCAATAAATTGAGATATCAGGATATGAATAATGGAGTCACATTTGATTTTCCAATTAATAATGTTGGTGGAGCGGGCAATAACAGTGTCGCTACATTTGGAGACACCCAAACAAGAGTTATTGTTGCTGGTGGGCGCTCAGGAGGAGGAAATGCCACTACGGACTTAATTGACGAATTAAGGTTGACAAAATCAATAGAAGGGTCCAACAGTTCTCACACTATTTCTATTGGAGCTTATATGAGTTTGTTTGAAATTAAAACATCAGCGGATGCTGCTATTTTCTCGGTCAATACGACTAGTCCTGAACAAGCAAGGACTACTGTATCTGGGATACCAAGTGGAGTAGACAATGAATTTTTTGCTATTTCATTTAGGAATTCAGAAGCTAAAGAAAACACATTCTCTGTTTTCGCAGGCGACGAAATGAAATTTGGTGATAAATTTTCATTGGCAGTAGGGGCAAGGTATGATGCCATAAAATTAGATTTAACTAATAACCCAGGGATATCTGGTTCAGAAATAAGCCGTAGTATTGATCATTCAGGAGTAAGTGCTTCGATAGGTTTTAATTATTTAGTGACCCCGCTGACGGCGATATATGGAAACATTGCTAAGACATATCGTGCTCCTGATTATGGTAATTATATCCCATTTGCATCGAGAGATGATGGAACATTTACCAAGCCCAAAATTACAGAAAATGAAAACATTACAAGTTTTGAATTAGGGTTTAGAAAAAGCACAGACGATTGGAGTTTTGACGGAGGAATATTTTGGACTGACATTGCGAATAGACGGGTTGCCACATTTATTGATGGCGTTGCCACACAAGTCCCAGCAGGAGACAATCACATCCGAGGTGCAGAATTAAGCTTTATTTATACGCCCCAATCAGTAAAAGGCTTATTTGTAAGAACCAGTATAACGGCTCAAACAACAAACCTAACTAACTTTAGCCAGACAATATCCTATAAGAATCCAGCTAATGATACCTTAAATATTACTGAAACAATAGACTTTGAAGGAAATGAATTACCAGATGTGCCTCCACTCATGTGGAACTTAGCAATTGGTTATTCAAGCGGTAAGTTTGGATTTAATTTCAACAATAACTTGATCTCTGCAAGGTGGGCCGATCCATATAACACAGTTAAGTATCCTGCTAGGAGTTTGGTAAATGCAAATGTTTATGTCAATGTATTTGAAGGACTTCGTATCAGTTTAGCTGCTACTAATTTATTAAATAATAATAAGATTTCAAGTGCCGTTAGTGTGCGGAATGCTGCTAACCCTACATTGTATGTGGCAGAGAAATTCGGTAATACGGGAGACTATAGACATACTTTTGGTATTCCTTTATTGCCTAGAAGAATGTTTGCTTCATTACAATATGAATTTTAGTTTTTCATGTAGAAGAAGCCCTTTCGATGATTTTATAGAGAGGTGATTAATTTTCTTTATTTACCAAACACGGATTTACTGCTGTAATCCATTTCTTGGTGCTAAGTATAGCTAGTCTTTATTTTGAAATTAAAAATGCTTTTATGCCAAACCCACTTCACGAAATAATGCCACAAGTATTTAGACATATAGAAATTTGGGAAGGGTCTTATGGACATATCGATATCGCTGGTCAAACACTTGATTTGCATACAAGTAGAGTCAAATGCATTTTCCCAAGTCAGGAGAAGTAGTGTACATCCAGCGCAATACTTCTTCTTGGGATGATGGGCGAACGTATGAAATGACATTTTAGTAAGTCTAAGAGGCTGTCCTTATAGGCTCCCATGACGGGGACACAGCGATCTGTGAAATTGATACCATTCAAACTTAGATCATAGCTGGATCTTTTTGTAAGATTGAGCACAATACTTCGATGTACTTGACTTAAGTGAGCCAAATGGTAATCTTTTAGTATGTATTTAAGAGCATATCTGACTTGTATTAAAGCATTATCAGATGTACTATAGATCAAGATATATTTATCTCGTATTACGATGTACCCTATGTCTGGTTTATCTAAGCGCTAGAGAAGATTTTTTTCTTTGATGAATATTTTGTTCGTCCGCTATGTCATCTTTAGTTTGATGACGATTAGCGATGCATAAGTTTAGTGCTCTTCTGAGTCTCGATTGGCTGGCAGGTTTGATCAAATAATCAAATGATTTGAGATCTACCGTTGCTTCAAATGTAAATTCATCATACATAGAAGTAAGAAATATAATACTACCGACCATTTATTTCATTCAGTGCTTTAGAAAGTTCTATGTTAGAAGTTGCTCCTTCTGTCTGAATAAAGAGTGCGCTGAAAATCAAGACTTATGGGATTTTGTAGATAGCTCGTTAAAAGGTACTCTTTATGAAGATATTAGAGATAAATTAGATTTGCCTAATAAAGATACAGCGAAATTATATTCATTTAAACTATTTTTTGGCCCGGTATACCGGTGGGATAAAAATCAAAATAACTTGGTAAGAACAAGAGATAGTAAACACAAAAGTATACTTAGAGAACAATATGCTACTGTAGTTGATATGATTGATTTTTTCAAGGAATACTGTACAGAAAAGGAAGAAGTAGAATACAAAAAACTAGGATGGGATGAATACAACGAAGAATATAAAAAGTCCTATTGGCGAGTAGCTTATGCTAAATTCTCAGTAATGCTACAACAATTTGAAAGCAAGGTATTTATTGATAAAACGTTCAATCCAAAATTATTTGAAGGTGAATGTATACTATCGAGACATGACTCATTCCTTTATACACAGAATGAGCAAAAGGAATATTTTGAAGAAAATATTCGGAAGTATCTCTTCCATGGTGCTGCATTCTCTTATGACTAAAAGTGATAACTAGTAGAGCCAAAAAAAAATAATTATACACCTGTTTTTTCAACTTTTGTGAGAACTTAGCTCTATGGTAATAGCTCATGGCAACTGAGGCAATTGACAAGGGAGTAATGAATCAGGTTTAGAAACAGGCTTAGTAATATTTATTGGCTTTTCTTTTCCTACCTTATATTTTAAATATTAAGGTGTTGTTGATTTGACTAAATATCCTCCGCTGATTTAGTGATACATTAATGAATCTGTAAATTATTCAATTATAATTTGATTCAACTCATTATTTATTTTGTATTCCCCTAATCTATCTAGAAACGATTGACCTAATAGCATATCATCAATATTGTTGTTAGAAATTGCGGCTTCAACATTTTTAATTACGATATCACCTATAGACACAGATTTCAGGATATATATTTTACAAATATCAGTAGAGCCATCTGCATAACTAAATGTCGATTCCGCTTTAAAATCATTTTCTAAAACAGAACCCATTAATTTTAGAGTATTGAATACATCTTTGGATAGATACACCATGCTTGCTCCAGTATCAACAATGAATGGAATTTCAATTGCTCCATTCAGATTCACATCAACTATTTTCAATCTACCTTTCTTAGAAAGCTGAATTCGCTTTGTCCCATTTGAGGTAATAAGATACTCTATGTCTGTCATAAAAGTTGCTTCCTTTAGACTAAACATCCTTTTACTATAATTTAATTCAAAGCGCGTTGGGAGTAAATCGTCTTTATTGTAAATAGGACAGTCAAAATGATCTAAATAAAGATCAAATCTATGAGATATCTTTTTATCGTAACCTTGCATGCTGTAGTCTTTTTTAGAATATGTACATACTTTGTACGATTCGTTAATTTGTTTTTCTAATTGAGAAAACCTGTAAGCAGCTTCACCATCAGATAATAAGTAATTTAAATTCTCATAGAATTGAAACCAAATATATTTTGTCGGTTTTCCTCTAAAAGGAAACATTCCTTTATCACGCTTAATAAATCCAATTGATAACCAGTTGGCGGACTTCCCTTTAATTTTCTTTTCAAAATTCCACATCTCTCCATTAAAAGTATCTCCATCTTGATAAGCTTCTGTGATATTCACTAAATCATATCCTTTTCTACTCAAATCCTCTATTACATTTTCAAGATTGTTATAAACTCTTTGTTGTATGTAAAAATCAAGATTACTGTATATAAAATTTTGGGAATTAGAAATCGGAATAAAACCGAATATTCCAAATAAGAATATGTAAAATCTTTGTATCATTTATCATCTAATTTTCATTAAGGTTAATACAATATACATAGGTCTTTTTGATTAGTCCTCAGTATTTTGCCTTATGTTGTGTTTTAGTAGAAATGCACACTTTTCGCCGCAATTTCGCCAGATATCTATTACGTTTCGCGCGAATAGTCCATCAATCATTTACTTAATAATATCACAGCCGTCCAAAATAAATATAAAAGACATGGAGGTTTTCCTTAAGCTTAGGGTGCAACAAACCTTAATCCATGTCTTCTACAAAAATATGCCTTTTTAATCAAGTAGTAAGCTTAATAAACCGTAATCTATTTGATAGAGTGGTTAAGCGTCATTATACAGATAAACATAACAAGGGGATTGATACATGGACACATTTAGTTTCTATGTTGTTTATGCAGTTTGCTAATGCGAATTCACTTCGAGACATCAGTAATGGTCTCAGAAGTGCTACAGGAAACCTTTCTCACTTAGGCGTAAATAAAGCGCCTTGTAAATCATCACTTAGCTATATAAACAAGCATAGAAGTTCTGAAGTCTTTAAGGATCTATACTTTGAACTGTTAGAAGAATTAGAACCATCTCTTCAGCTAAGGCGTAGATATGCACGTAGATTGAAACGTAAAATATTCATTATAGATGGTAGCGTCATTCCACTTAGTCTATCCTTATTTGATTGGGCTAAATTTCGGACTAAAAAAGGAGCCATTAAATTACATGCTGTTTTAGATTACAACTCAGGCTTGCCCAATTACGCTGTGATCACAGATGGTAAGAGCCATGATGTCAAGGTAGCTAAAACCCTGATATACCCAGTAGGATCAGTCATTGTAGCTGATAGAGCTTATGTGGAATATGGGTGGTTGAATGAATTGGACAGCACCGGCGTATATTTCGTTACAAGACTTAAGTCAAACGCAGACATCAAAATTGTGGATACATTCTTGACAAACGATGAGCAAGAACATATCCTGAGCGATGAAGACATACAGTTTATGGGCTTCAATGCTGCAAAGAAGTATTCAAAGGCACTTAGAATCGTAAAGGTATATGAAAAAGAAAATGAGAAAACATTGGTATTGTTAACTAATAATATGTCTTGGACAGCAGACACCGTATCACAGCTCTATAAGGCCAGATGGGACGTGGAGGTCTTCTTTAAACATCTCAAGCAACTATTTAAAGTCAAGAGCTTTGTAGGCACGACAGCCAATGCAGTGAAAAATATAAATGTGGTGCTCAATGATTTCAATAATGTTGTTTAAATATCTAAAGAACAAGGCTACGTTTAAATGGCATTTATCCAATTTAGTGGTATTCCTGAGGATCAACTTATTCACTAAAATAAACTTGTGGGTTTGGATTGATAATCCACTGTTGGTTAGAACAAAACCACCACCTACACAGCCAAGCCTATTTTCTTAAGGTAGGTTTAATCGACAACGATATCGACAACGGAAGTGAATTAAAATAAAACAACCCACTGAAAATCAGTGAGTTGCAATATTTTAAAGTTGACCCACAAGGACTCGAACCTTGAATGTCGGTACCAAAAACCGATGTGTTGCCAATTACACCATGGGTCAATCG